>Ga0208902_1000238_pt1 | contig 32371 bp, 26 predicted proteins | sample AntAceMetag02UKH_FD_184767 | JGI IMG/M metagenome (GOLD analysis project Ga0208902, IMG submission 184767) | Saline lake microbial communities from Ace Lake, Antarctica - Antarctic Ace Lake Metagenome 02UKH (SPAdes) (version 2) | ecosystem: Environmental > Aquatic > Non-marine Saline and...
AAAAAAGATAAACAAAAGGAAATTGAAGAATTGCAAATAAAAATCCAAAATTATCAAATGGAAAAATTTGGTAATAATGGAGAAATTTATCAAAAAGAGTCTGAATATCTTGGACCAATATTGGAAAAGATCAATAAAATATTAAAACAAATTGGCGAAGAAGACGGATATAATTACATTTTGGATGCATCAAAGGGATCTATTGTTTTTGCTGATCCAACTTTAGATTTAACAAATATCGTATTAAGGGAATTAAGGAAATAATTTGTGAGCATGACCCTTGCAGAAATTGGGAGTTTTTTAGGGCTTGAATATAAAGGTGATGCTGACATCATTATTCATAGAGTAAATGAAATTCAAAATGCCCAAAAAAATGAAATTACTTTTATTGGTAATAATAAATATAAGAAATATTTAAAAGTTACTAAAGCATCTGTTGTAATTGTAAAAAAAGAGTTAGAAGATCAGTTTGATAATTTGATAATTTCCGATGATCCTCAAGCTTCAATGGCAAAAATAAGTCATTTATTTTTATCTAATAGGGGATTATTGAAAAAGGAAATTCATCCGAAAGCTGTGATTGATCCTACCGCAAAAGTAGGTAAAAATTGTAATATCGGCGCAAATTCTGTTATTGGAAGAGAAGTTGAAATTGGTGACAATGTTATAATTTATTCAAATGTTACAGTTTATGATAATGTAGAAATTAAAGATAATTGTATCATTCATGCAGGGACGGTTATCGGAAGTGATGGATTTGGATTCACATTTGATGAAAATAAATTTAATAAAATTCCGCAGTTAGGAAAAGTAATAATAGGAAAAGATGTAGAAATTGGTGCTAATTGCTGTATTGATAGGGGATCAATTGGAAATACAATTATTGGTGAAGGAACAAAAATTGACAATCATGTCCATATTGCTCATAATGTAAAAATTGGCAAACATTGCGCATTTGCCGGACAGGCAGGTATTGCTGGCGGAGTAGTTATTGGTGATTATTGTATTTTTGGTGGGAAAGTTGGTATTAATGGTCATATTCATATTGGGAATAATGTCAAAATTGCCGCTATGACTGGTGTTAGCAAAGATATAAAAGATGGAATGATAGTTAGTGGAATTCCTGCAATACCAATTAGAGATTTTAGAAAACGAGAAGCTATTTTCAGAAAATTACCTGAGATTTATTATAGTTTAAAGAATATTTTAAAGAAAGGCAAAAAATGATTGTAAAAAATCAACATACAATTAAGGAAAAAGCATGTGTATTCGGTATTGGACTTCATACTGGCATTGAATCAAAACTGACATTTAAACCAGCAAAGCCTAATACAGGAATCAGATTTTTAAGAACAGATTTAGAAAAACAAATTGAAATTCCTGCTGATATTGATCATGTCGTGGATATCTCAAGAGGTACAAAATTAGGCATTAACGGAAATGAAATACATACCGTTGAACATGTTTTAGCAGCAGTTTCGGGGTTAGAAATAGATAATTTATTAATAGAATTATCAGGTCCTGAACCGCCTGTTATGGATGGTAGTGCCAAACCGTTTGTTGATGCATTACTTTCAGCGAGAATTGTTGAACAAGATGCAGTTCGGAAAAAATTAATTATTGATAGAACTGTTACTTTTAATGATCCGGTGGAAGAAGTTGATATTCATGTTACACCTTCTGATCGTTTTCGGATTACTTTTATGGTTCAGTATAATGATGATGATTTAAATATTGGAACTCAATATTACGCTATTTATTCTCTTTCTGATAATTTCATCAATGAAATAGCTCCTGCGAGAACTTTTAGTTTATTGAGTGAAGTAGAAACGTTGAAAAATAATGGTTTGATCAAGGGTGGTAATTTAGATAATGCAATAATTTTTGTTGATAAACCAATTGAAGATTCGGAAAAGAGAAAATTAAAAAAGTTATTTAATATTAAAGATACAATAACGATTGGTAAAAAAGGTATCTTAAATAATCGTAAACTTAGATATAAAAATGAACCGGTTAGGCATAAGATATTAGATTTGATTGGTGATTTATCTTTATTGGGAGTGCCGATACAAGGTCATGTTGTGGCGGCTCGTAGTGGACATCGTTCTAATGTTGAATTAGTGAGAAAAATTAGAAAAATGTTTAATAAACAGTTTGTACAGAAAGAATTTTTAGAGGCGAGAAAAGAACAGAAATTTGTCTCAATTGATATTGAAACAATTACAAAAATCCTTCCTCATAGATATCCATTTTTGATGGTTGACAGAATTACTAAGCTTACTCCAAAAAGCAAAATAATTGCAATCAAGAATGTATCCATTAATGAACCATATTTTACAGGTCATTTTCCCGAAAGACCAATAATGCCAGGTGTAATGATTTTGGAAGCACTGGGACAAGCTGGAGGTATTTTATTATTGAATTCTTTAGCTAACCCTGATAGTAAATTTGTAATGTTTACAAATATGGATAATGTAAAATTTCGGAAAGTTGTAACTCCAGGTGATCAGCTTCAACTGAAAGTATCAATGATCCGTCAAAGAAAAAACTTCATCGTAATGGAAGCAGCGGCTTATGTTGATGGGGAATTGGTTGCGAGTGCAAAATTAAGTGCAGCAATTACCGAAAAATAAGTGTAAAGAATTGTGGGAAATATAAGTAATAGAGCTATAATAAATAAATCCGCTAAATTGGGTAATAATGTAAAAATTTTTCCAAATGCAATTATAGATGAAGATGTAATAATTGGTGATAATACCATTATTAATTCAAATGCAATAATCAGATCCGGAGCAAGAATTGGAAAAAATTGTGAGATATTTCCCGGAGCAATTATTAGTGAAATAGGCCAAGATTTAAAATTTAATGGTGAAAAAACTTATACATTTATTGGTGATGGAACAACTATCAGGGAATATGTTACTATTCATAGGGGCACAAAAGATAGAAACAAAACTGTTATTGGAAAGAATTGTCTAATAATGGCTTATGTCCATATTGCTCACGATTGTTTATTAGGAGAAAATGTTATTATATCAAATAGTTCGCAAATTGCTGGTCATGTTACGATAGAGGATTACGCTACGATAAGTGGAATGGTTCCTGTACATCAATTCACTAAGATCGGGACACATTCATTTATTGGTGGTGGTTATAGAGTATCAAAGGATGTCCCGCCGTATATTTTAGTTGCTGGTGAACCATTGCAATATAAAGGATTGAATGTTGTCGGGTTAAGACGTCGTGGTTTTAGTAATGAAAAAATCAGAGAATTGAAAAATATTTATAAAATTATTTATCGATCTAAATATAATATCAAAGATGCTATTGACTATATTGAAAATAATTTTCAGCTTACAAATGAAAGTAAGCATATCGTTGATTTTATTAAAAATAGTGAAAGAGGCGTTTCATAATTTTATAGACTTGTTTTTGTCTTGATCTTTCTGGTCGGAGTAAAATGGATTTAATTAGAAATGAAAATAAAAACAGTAAATATCTCTATATATTAGGAGGTTTTTTATTAATAATATCGCTTATTTCTGTTTCGCTTTCTAATCCGCATACGAATATTTTAAATATTAATAACAAAGATGATGCTAAAGATTTATTGGCTGTGGTGGATTTAATGGGTTATGATACAAAAATTACAGAAACGGGAGTAAATTTTCATTTGAACTATTTGTCTAAATTGGATCTGTATTTTCCTGTTTTTGGAACGAATATTAATTTGCTTGATGATTATAGTATAAATACCGGGTTTGGAATTACTAATTTTTATGGTAACTCGTTAGAATATTATTTAATATCTGCAAATTATAAAAAAATGATAAAAGATTCATCAAATTATAATATTTCTGTTTCGCTCAATAAACGAATAATTAATAATGTAAATTTTAAGAATAGAGTTGTTGCATTACGAATATTGATTGAAAGAAAATTTGGTAAAATGATGATTGGTGGTGGAGCTGAATGTGGAATTGAAAATGGACGATTTTCAAATAACAATATCGCTTATAATTTAAAAGAAGATGAAGACATCAAGTTTGTACCAATTCTTTATATCAAACTTGGCTTTTTAAATTTGATGGGCGAATATTGTCGTGGACATTTTGGCATTGGAATTGATGTGGCAATAAAATTATAATTTTTTAAAAAAGAGGATTTAATCAGATGAAGAAGATTGGTATTTTAGGCTCTACCGGTTCGATAGGAAGAAATACTTTAAAAATTATTGAGAATAATTCTGATAAATTTGAATTGATTTACATAACTGCAAAGACGCAAGTTGAATTATTAATTGAACAAGCAAAAAAATTCAAACCAAAATATGTTGTAATTGCCGATGAAGATAAATATTCTCTATTAAAATCCGAATTGACGCAATTAAATATAAAAGTAATGAGTGGCTATAATTCAATTATTGAAATTGCAGGATTGAAGGAAGTTGATGTTGCTGTAAATGCGATAGTTGGAAGTAAAGGAATGCAACCGTCTGTTTCGGCTTGTAAAAGCGGAGTTGATATTGCACTTAGTAACAAGGAAAGTTTAGTCATGGCTGGTGATTATTTGTATTCTCTTGCAGAAAAAAGTGGAACAGAAATATTTCCGGTAGATAGTGAACATTCTGCTATTTGGCAATGTATTCAAGGAGAAGATTCTAAAAATATTAAGAAGCTAATTTTAACCGGATCCGGTGGACCATTTTTAAATAGAGATTTAAAAACTTTTGATAAGATTACAGTAAAAGATGCGCTTAAACATCCAAATTGGTCAATGGGCAAAAAAATAACAATCGATTCGGCAACAATGATGAATAAAGGATTGGAAATAATTGAAGCACATCATTTATTTAAAATGCCACAAAGTAAAATAGAAGTTGTAATTCATCCGCAATCAATTATTCATAGTATGGTTGAATTTGTGGATGGCTCTGTGAAAGCACAATTAGGTTTGCCTGATATGAAGTTACCTATTCAATATGCTCTTAGTTATCCTGAAAGATATATTGCTAATTGGGAATCATTGGATCTTGTGAAATTAAAGAAGTTAACTTTTTTTTCTCCTGATACTGAAAAATTTCCATCATTAAAATTAGCTTTGAATGCTTTAAAGTTAGGTGAAACTTATCCGGTAGTATTGAATGTTGCCAATGAACAAGCAGTATATTTATTCATAGAAAATAAGATTAAATTTACCGATATTCCAAAAATTGTTGAAAAAATGTTAAATAGGCACGATCCAATTAAAGATGCAGATATTGATGCGATTTTAAATGTGGAAAATGAAGTTAGTAATTTTGTAAATTCAATTGTATAAATTAATTGATTAGAGAAAATAATTGAAACAAATAGATAAATTAAAATTAGATAAAATATTATCGCAAGTTAGGAAACCCGGTAGATATTGCGGTGGTGAATTTAATATGATTAAGAAAGATCATAATAAAGTCGATGTAAAAATATGTTTGATATATCCGGATATTTATGATATTGGAATGTCATTTTATGGTTATCAATTATTGTATCATTTGGTGAATGCAAAAAAATCGTTTGTTGCTGAAAGAAGTTATTCACCTTGGTTTGATATGGAAGAATTAATGCGTTTGGAAAATTTACCTTTATTTTCTTTGGAAACACTTACTCCACTATCTGAATTTGATTTGTTAGGGTTTACATTACAATATGAAATGACTTACACAAATATTTTAAACATTCTTGATTTGTCAAAAATACCAATTTTTTCAAAAAATAGGGGTGAAGAAGATCCAATTATAATTGCCGGTGGTTCAGGTTCAGTAAATCCCGAGCCGATTAGAGATTTTATTGATATTTTTGTGATTGGAGATGGTGAAGAAATAATTATTCAATTGATGGAAAAGATTAAAAAATATAAACAACAAAATTATAAGCGTGACGATATTTTAAGACATTTGTCAAGTCCAAAAGATGGAATTTATGTTCCAAAATACTTTCAAAAAAATGAATATGTTATTGCTAATAAAATTAAATCATTATCTAAAGAAAATTATTCAATAAAACCATTGGTGCCTATAAAGGAAATTGTTCAAGATAGGTTATCTTTGGAAGTTCAAAGAGGATGTACCGCCGGTTGTAGATTTTGTCAGGCAGGAATGATCTATCGTCCAATTAGAGAACGTCCATATTCCGAATTGGCAAAATATACGAAAGACGCATTAAAAAATACCGGTTATGAAACTGTTTCATTATTGAGTTTGTCAACAACTAATTATACCGGTTTAAGACCATATTTTTCATTGACAAAAAAATATTTTAATGATAATAATATATCTGTTTCATTGCCTTCGTTGCGTTTGGATTCTTTTAATTCTAAAATAGTAGATGATATTAACAATCAGAAAAAATCGGGAATTACATTTGCACCAGAGGCGGGTACACAACGGTTAAGAGATGTAATAAATAAAAATATTACGGAAGAAGATCTGTTTTCTTCAGTTAAAGTTGCTTTAGAAAATAATTACAAAACATTAAAATTTTATTTTATGATTGGATTGCCTACGGAAACCGATGAAGATATTGCTGGAATAGTTGATCTAATAAAACGCATAAGTACAATGTCAAAATCGTATGGAAGAATTAGAATAAATGTATCAATTTCAACATTTATTCCGAAGCCATTAACTCCGTTTCAATGGGAAAAACAATTATTACCTGAAGAAACCGATAGAATAATTCATTATTTAAGAAATGAATTGAAAAATACAAAAGTAAAATTAATGACGAATGATCCCTATGAATCGCTTATTGAAAGTGTAGTTTCACGAGGTGATGATAAATTAAATTTAGTAATTTATGATGTCTGGGAAAATGGTGGAAAATTTGATGCATGGAGTGAGAAGTTTGATAAAGATCTATGGTTAAATGCATTAAAAAAATATGATATTGATCCGTTAAAATATACATCAGAGAAAAATATTAATGATCCATTACCTTGGGATTTTATAGATTTTGGTATTAAAAGGGATTTTTTGATTGAAGAGCGAGAGAAGGCATTTAAATTGGAAAGCACAATAGATTGCAGAGATGGATGCTATTTTTGTGGTGTATGCAACAAAGATTTAAAAATGTTACAGAATAATAAAAATATTCACAATGATGAAGAAGTTGACGAAAGTAAATTAAAGTTGGAAATTGAAGAAGAAAACAAATTGAAAGATGCTGAAGAATGGATAGTCAGAATGAAATTTGCAAAAGCAGGGTTAATAAAATATATTACACATCACGATTTATTTAGAATATTTCAAAGAAGTATCAATATGTTAAATTTACCAATAAAATATTCACAAGGTTTCAATCGTCGTCCGAAAATTTCTTTTGGTTTTCCAATTCCAATGAGTTATGCTGCCTTTGAGGAATATGTTGATATGATTTTTTTACGATCAATATCAGATATAGAAAGTCAATTTAATAAAATATTACCTGAAGGTTTGAAAATTATTTCTCAAGCACAAATTGAAAGAAAAACTCCATCGATCATGATAGATACAAAAGAAATCATTTACAAAGTAAAATTTTATTCTGATATTGATACCGATAAGATAAAGAATAAATATTTTGATTTGAGGAAAAATGATAATTTAAAAATAAAGAGAAAAAATAAAAAGAAAGTAAAGGAAATAAATTTAAGAGAATTTATTAAAGATCTTGAATTTGGAGAAAATTATATCATTATAAAATATAAAGTTGTAAATTCTAAAACGGCACGAGTTGTAGAATTACTTAAACTGCTATTTGGAGAAGATATTCCAAAATTTCAAGGTGAAAGATTAAAAGTTATTTTAAAAAATTAAGGAAAACATAATTTATATGGAAAAAGAAATTTTTATTAGTGAAACTTCACTAGAAAGTAGAATTGCAATTTTAGAAGATAAGGAATTGGTTGAGTTATATATTGAAACCCCCAAAAAGTATCGGATGATTTCAAACATTTACTACGGAAAAATTGAAAAAGTAATCGATGGTATGGGAGCAGCATTTATTGAAATTGGGGAGAGTCAAAATGCTTTTTTACCATTTTCACAAATTACCAAAAGACATGGTTTGCCAAGAAAAAAAGAGCGTATTATCGGAGCAGGATCTCCGACTATTGAGCCACCAATTCACTCTTCAAAAGAACTTAAAGAAGGTAAATATATTTTAGTACAGGTAATTAAGGAACCTTATTTCAAAAAAGGTTCTGGAGTAACAACTGATATTTCATTAGCTGGAAGATATTCTGTTTTAGTGCCATTTTCAAAAAATATTGGTATTTCCAGAAAGATAAAAAACAATAAAAAACGATCGTCGTTAAAGAAAATGGCAAATGAATTAGTTCCTGATGGTTTCGGATTAATAATTCGTACTGAGGCGGAAAATAAAGAAATTGAATATATAAAAGATGATGTAAAAGATTTATTAAATAGTTGGAAAGAATTAGAAAAAAAAGTTAAAAATACTAATACACCACAATTAGTTCATAAGGAAATGAGTACTTCATCATCCGTTATTCGTGATTTATTCACTTCTGATGTAGATAGAGTAATAATTGATGATAAAAGTAAATATAAAGATATTAGATCATATGTTAATGATATAGATGAAAAATTGTTGGGAAGAATATTTTATCATAAAAGTGGTTCATTGTTTGGAGAGTATGGAATATCGAAACAGATAGAGAAATATTTACGCAGGAAAGTATGGTTGAAAAATAGCAGTTATTTGATCATTGAACAGACAGAGGCATTATTATCTATTGATGTTAATAGCGGGAGATTTGTTGGAAAAAAAGACCGAGAAAAAAATATTTTGGAAGTTAATTTGTTAGCAGCTAATGAAATTGCTCGACAACTGAGATTGAGAAATAATGGTGGTTTAATTGTCATTGATTTTATTGATTTAACTAAAGACCAAAACAAAATTTTGTTAGAAAACGAATTAAAGAAAGAATTGAAAAAAGACAAGGCAGTTACTACAACTGCAAAATTGTCAAAATTTGGATTGTTAGAAATGACAAGACAAAGAATTAGTAATTCGCTTATTTTTAGTATGAGTGATGTATGTCCCGTTTGTCATGGTAATGGAAGAATTCCATCAAAACAAAGTATGATCTCTAAAATAGAAATGTGGATCAAGCGATTTCGGTTAGATAATAAAGCAAAAAGGATTTTTATTCATATTCATCCTAATTTAATGGAATTTATTAACGAAAATCATCGTAAATTATTTCGTATGATACAATGGAAACATTTACTAAAAATAACTTTTTTAGAAGATACTAATATAAGTATTGGTGAATTTAAAGTATTCATGAAAAAGAATAGTAATGAGGTTACAGAAAAATATTAACAATTTTTTTAAGAAAACACTAAAACGAAATATTAAAAAATGAATAATTTATCGAATATAGAAATAATAAAAAAGCGTCATTCTGTTAGAAGTTTCAAGAAAAAGAAATTATCTGATAGATTAATACAATTAATAACTGTAAAAATTGATTCATTAAAATCTGGTTATTTCAAAAATGAAATAAAATTTTATTTGGTGGACAAATCCAATTTACAACAAAATATTAAATTTGGGACTTATGGGATTTTTAAAAGAACGAAATATTTTTTAGTAAGCGTTATTGATAAGAACACTTGTAATGATCAAGTTTATGAAGATCTAGGATATTTATTTGAGTTGTTAATTTTATATGTAACCGGATTGGGATTGGGTTCTTGTTGGATTGGCGGAACATTTAATCGGAGAAAATTTCGAGAAGCATTAGAATTAAATGATAATGAATTTATTCCAGCTATTTGTCCTATTGGATATCAGACAGAGAATTTTAGTGTTCGTGAAAAAGTAATGAAAAAAATAGCAAGATCTAATAATAGGAAACCTTGGCATCAGTTATTTTTTGAAGATGGTTTATCAAAACCGTTGATTCAGGATATCGTAGGCAAATATTCCATTCCGTTAGAAATGGTTAGATTGGCTCCATCTGCAAGAAATACACAACCTTGGAGAATAATTAAAATCGGAATTTATTTTCATTTTTATTTAAAAGGAGTATCAAATTCTCTATCCATATTTGATAATTATGATTTTCATTCAGTTGATATTGGGATTGCAATGTCTCATTTTGAATTGTCTTCAAATGAATTGAATCTAAAGGGAAAATGGATAAGTAACGATCCAAAAATAAATTTAAAAGATGAACTTGAATATGTAATAAGTTGGGAAACTGAGTAAATGCAAAAAATTAGAATTTTACCTGAAAATTTAGCAAATAAAATCGCAGCAGGCGAGGTGGTCCAAAGGCCGGCATCTGTTGTGAAAGAATTGATTGAAAATAGTATTGATTCCGGAGCTGATGAAGTTATTATTTATATTAAGAATGGTGGCAAGGATCTTATTCAAATAGTTGATAATGGTGAAGGAATGAGTGAAGATGACCTTCTATTAGCATTTGAGCCACATGCAACGAGTAAAATATTTGAAATACATGATTTAGAAAAAATTCAGACATTGGGATTTAGGGGAGAGGCATTATCAAGTATTGGTTCTGTTTCGATGGTAGAAGCGAGATCGTGCCAAGATGATTCTCAAGAAGGAAGACAATTGATTATCAAAGGTGGAACGATGAAGTCAATAGAACCTATGCCAATGAGATGTGGAAGTAGTATTTTTGTTCGAAAATTATTCTTTAATACACCGGCAAGAAGAAAATTTTTAAAATCGGCAAATACAGAATATCGTCACGTAATTGAAATAATTAGAAAATTTGCATTGGGCTATCCAAAAGTAAAATTTCAATTCTATTCAAATGATTCAGAAGTTTTTAATTTAGAGAAAAATGATTTGAAAAATAGAATTGGAGAATTATTTACTAAAAATTACACCGATAAATTAATTCCAATTGATAATTCTCAAGATGGACTTTCTTTAAAAGGATTTGTTGGGAATTTAGACTTGGTTAGAAAAAAAGGTGCTGAACAATATTTATTTGTAAATGATCGTTTGGTTGTTGATAGAATGATGAATAGTGCTGTTTATTCTGCATATAGAAGTTTAATTGAAAGGGGAGAATTCCCATTTTTTGTATTGAAATTAAATTTAAATCCTGAAGAAATTGATGTAAATGTTCATCCTTCAAAGACAGAAATTAAATTTCGAAATGAGTGGCAAATTTATCAGTTTATCAAAAATAGTGTATCATCAAAACTTGGAAAAATAACGGAAATGATTCCTCAAATGTCAAAATATTCGCAGAATGATTTTAAAAATAATGTATTTCCAAGCAGAAACGAAAGAGCGAATAAATTTGACAATAATACATTTGGAAATAAAAGAATTCAAATGAATAAACCGTTAAGTGAAAAGGAATTGCAATCACAATTATCGTTGCAAATGATCCCTAATAAGCAAAGAACAACCGACTATTCATTTGATAGAAAAAGTGTAGATACTAATGAAGAATTTTCTTTTGACGATAGAATAAATCGTTTTAAATCAAGTTTAGATGATATGAGTAATGTCTATAAAGATATCCCATATTCAAATTTATGGCAAGTACATAATAAATATATTATGGCTCAAATTTCTAGTGGTGTAATAGTTATAGATCAACATGTTGCTCATGAGAGAATATTATTTGAACAAGCGTTGAAATCTTTTAATAATAAATTAAATAGAAGTAGTCAACAGTTATTGTTTCCTGTGTCATTAGAATTGAAACCAGATGATTTTTCTATATTACTTGATATTTTACCGTCGTTACAAAAATTGGGTTTTTCGATGAGAGAATTTGGTAAAAATACAATTGTTCTTGAAGCAGTTCCTTCAAATATTCAAAGGTTAAGTGAAGAGAAAATTATTTTGGAAATTCTTGATGATTATAAGAAAAATAATAAGGTAAATAATCCGGTTACACATAAAGTTGCGGCTTCTTATGCCTGTAAAGCAGCAATAAAAGCAGGTGAAAAATTAGAGATAGATGAAATGCAAAGATTAATAGATGAGCTTTTCCAAACTGGCAATCCCTATTTTTGTCCTCATGGCAGGCCGATAATAGTCAATTTATCATTAGACGAATTGGATAAGAGATTTGAGAGAAAGTGAGTTTATAAATTATAAATTGTTAGCCAAAATGAATTAGTGAATTTGGTATTTATTGTTATTGATGTTATTTCTCTGCAATTCTGCGGTAAGAATTTAAAATTTAGACAATTTTTTCAATGATACTTTTACAATTTCTTCGATTGTTATTTTAGGATTCTCTTGGATTAATTTACTTACGATTTCATGAATGTTTGTTCTTTTGAAGCCCAATGATTCCAGAGCCATCATAGATTCTTTTGTAAGTGATTTATATTTTTCAGAAATGATTGCGTTACCTGTTAATTCTGATAATTCTTTTTCTGTAAATTTATCTTTTAATTCTATAATTATTCTGCGAGCAGTTTTTTCGCCAATACCCGGAAGTCGTTTTAAGGATTTGACATCGCTATCAAGTATGAACTTTTTGAAATCATTTACAGAAACCCCTGACAAAATATTTAAAGCATTTTTTGGACCGATTCCGGATAGACCAATTAATTTTAAAAATAATTCTTTTTCTTGTAAATTAGCAAATCCGTAAAGCATTAAAATATCTTCTCTTACATGCAGATAAGTGTATAAAAAACATTCATCTCCGGGATCTGGTAATTCTTCATAAGTTGGTCTGGAAATTATTATTTCAATAGCAAAACCACCTTGTTGAATAATAATTTTATTCGGAAATTTTTTAATTATTTCACCTGTAATACTATAGATCATTTTTTTATCCGTTAATTTTATTTAAAATTTATTCTATTCATTATTAGTTCATTAGTTGTTTAAATTTGTATTGGTTGAAGAAAGTAATTGCCGTGGCAAGAGCATCTGAAATGTCAAGAGATTTAGGAATGTTTTTTGTATTCAATAAATGTTCTACCATGTATTTTACTTGTTTTTTTGAAGCAGCACCATTTCCTGTAATTGACTTTTTTATTAAACGAGTGGCATATTCGTAAATAGGTATCTTTAATATTTGAGCTGATAATATTAAAATTCCACGAGCATGACCAAGTATAAGAGATGATCTTGCATTTATATTTACAAAAGTTTCTTCGATCGCAAAAATATCCGGTGAATGTTCTTCTATTATATCCGACATATTCGTATAAAGTATTTCCAATCTCTCAGGAAATGGCTGAGATGTTTTTGTTGTGATCGTTCCTGCTGTGATAAAATCAAGATGTTGTTTGTTTGTTTTGATTATACCATATCCCGTAGTATTTAAGCCAGGATCTACTCCAAGAATTTTCAATTTATTTCTTTCTCTAATTTAACTAATATTTCTTCACTAATATCAGAATTATCCCATACTTTTTGAATGTCATCATGATCATCCAATAATTCATATAACTCAAAGAATTTTTTTGCTTCTTCATAATTTAATTTTACTGTTGTTCCGGGGATCTGTTCTATATCAGCATTTTCGATTGGATATTTTTTTGACTTTAAATCTTCTTTTACAGTATTAAAATTTTTATTAGATGTGATAATTTCAAAATTATCTTTTTCTTGAATTATATCTTCTGCACCTGCATCTAAAGCATCCATCATTAGACTGTCTTCATCAACATTTTTACTTGTAATTATTATTTTTCCCTTCCTATTAAAGTTCCAAGCAACCGAGCCGGATTCTCCTAAGTTACCGCCGAATTTAGTTAAAAGATGTCTAATTTCAGATACGGTTCTCTGTTTATTATCTGTCATTATTTCCAATATTAAGGCAACTCCATTTGGCCCATAACCCTCATAAGTATATTCATCATAATGTACACCTTCTAATTCGCCGGTTCCTTTCTTTATTGCCCTGTTTACCGTATCAAGTGGAATATTATTTGATTTCGCATTATCGATAGCTGTTCTAAGTCGAGGATTAGCATCTTGATCACTGCCACCGGTATGAGCTGCAACAGTTATTTCTTTTAAGATTTTTGTAAATACCTTACCTCTTTTAGCATCAGTCGCTGCCTTTTTATGTTTGATATTTGCCCATTTAGAATGTCCGGACATTTTTACTCCTTTATAATTATTTTTTCTTTTAATATATCACTATTAAAATATAATAAATATTTTTTAAATTTCACAAGATATTTATTAATTAGAATTAAGAGAAAGCTATTGCCAAGATTTCGAGGAATTATAAATTTTAGATTTTATATTATAAATTGATTCTGGATTGTATATTTCTTTTCTGTTTTAACATCTTACATTTCACATTTAACTTAATTTTTGTTGCAAAAAAATAAATTAAATCTTTGTATTATCTGTAAAATATTTTTAAATTTCAACTTAGTTTGTTATAATAGTAAATAAAAAATAAAGGGGCAAAATGATGGAAAAGGAGAAAGTAGAAGCAAAAGTAAAGAAGACAATTGCTAAAGTTTTAAAAAAAGAAGAAAATGAGATAGCATCCGATGCTAATTTTATTTTTGATCTTGGTGCGGATTCAATGCAAAGTTTGCAATTAATAGCCGGTTTTGAGGAAGAATTTGACATTGAAATGGATGAAGATGATGCTTTAGAGATTCAAAATGTAAAAGATGCAGTAGAATTTATTGGTAAAATAGTTAATAAATAATGGAAAACGATGTCTAATAAAAAAAGAAAAACTTATGAAGAAATTAACGATATATTATATCCTAAATCTATTGCTGTTGTAGGAACAAATAATGTAATAGGTTCTGTTCCATACGATATCTTTGAAAATATTTTACATGATAGGTTTAAAGGAATACTCTATCCGGTCAGTCCAAGTGAGAAAAATGTTTCAAGTATAAAATCATATAAATATGTAGTTGATATTGAAGATGATGTTGATATGGCAATATTGGTATTTCCAAGTTCTGTTGCACATTTAGCGATGGAGCAGATTGGAAAAAAAGGTATAAAATCAATGGTTATCATTTCTGCCGGATTTAAAGAAGTTGGTGCTAAAGGTCTAGAAAAAGAGAAAAAAATAAAAGAGATTGCTGATAAATATGGAATATCATTTATTGGTCCGAATTGTCTCGGAATAATTAATACCGATCCAAAATGTCACCTGAACGCATCTTTTGCAAGAGCAATGCCAAAAGAAGGGAATATTGCATTTATTTCTCAAAGTGGTGCTTTGTGTACTGCAGTTCTTGATTATGCCGATGCGAGACATATTGGGTTTTCTAAATTTATAAGTTTTGGTAATAAAGCAGATGTAGATGAAATTGATTTACTTTACTATTTAAAAGATGATCCCAAAACAAAAGTTATCTTGATGTATTTGGAAGAAGTAACTAACGGAAAAGCATTAATGGAAGTAGCAAAAAAAGTTATTGCTGAAACTGGAAAACCAATATTAGCAATCAAATCAGGAAGAACAGCTGAAGGCGCATCTGCAGCAGCTTCTCATACTGGTTCATTAGCAGGTAGTGATGAAATTATTGACGCTGCATTCAAACAAGCTGGAATTATCAGGTGTAATAATTTAGAAGAAATGTTTGATTATGCAAAGGCATTTGCTTATCAACCATTACCTAAAAGTAAAAATATTGCTATAATAACTAATGCTGGCGGTCCTGGTGTACTTGCTACTGATAGGGCAATAAACAGTGGGTTATCTTTGGGTAAGTTTGAAGAAGGTACTACAAAAATTCTAAAAAAGAGTTTACCGGCAGCTGCAAATATAAAAAATCCTGTTGATGTTATTGGAGATGCAAGAGCTGATAGATATAATATTGCGATTAGTGCTGCGATAAAAGATAAGAATATAGATGGAATAAATGTAATACTTACTCCGCAATCCATGACAGACATTGAAGCAATTGCTAAAGATATTGTTAAAGTCGTTGGTCAATCTGATAAGCCAATTTATACTTCTTTTATGGGTGATACTGATGTTGCTGCTGGAATAGATATTTTACAGAGAAACAATATTCCTCATTATGTTCTTCCAGAAAATATGGTTAAATCAATGGCAGCAACTTTCAAATTTAATGAACGATTAAAAGAAATATCAGAATTCGAGATCAAGCAATTTTCCGATGTTGATAAAGAAAAAGCAACAAAGATTTTAAATGAAGCGATTGCTAAAAATAAAACATATTTACCTGAAGAAGAAGCTGTAAAAGTATTGGAAGCATATAATTTTCCTGTACTTCCAAATGGGTTAGCCAATTCAAAAGAGGAAGCAGGCAAAATTGCCGACAATATTAAATATCCGGTTGTTATGAAGATCATCTCTTCGGATATTATTCATAAATTCGATACTGGCGGAGTTATTCTGAACATTAAGAATCGTAATGAAACAGAAAATGCCTATGAACAAATTTTGAAGAATGTGAAAAAAGTAATGCCTGAAGCAGTGATAAAAGGCGTATTCGTTCAAAAAATGGTAGGAGAAGGTCAAGAAGTGATATTAGGACTAAAAAAAGATAATTCATTTGGTTCGGTAATCATGTTTGGCCTTGGTGGAATATTTGTAGAAATATTTAAAGATGTAGATTTTAAAGTTGCACCAATATCTGTAAAAGAAGTTGATGATATGATTCAGTCCATTCGTTCCTATCCAATTTTAATGGGTGCAAGAGGAAGTAAAAAACGCGATATTAAATCATTAAAAGAAACAATTCAGCGATTATCACAATTAGCAATTGATTGTCCACAAATTAAGGAATTGGATATCAATCCGTTAATTGTGAGAAATGAAGGCAAAGGTTGTTTTGTTGCTGATACAAAAATAATGTTGTAAAATAATTGATAAAAAGGAGATAAAATGAGAATTCTTATTCACGAAAATTACCTATCATTAAGTAATTGGGCAGCACATTATATCGCAAAAAAAATAAATGATTTTGGTCCAACTACGGAAAAACCTTTTGTTTTAGGATTGCCAACTGGATCTTCACCAATTGGAACTTACAACGAATTAGTTGATTTGCATAAACAAGGGAAAATATCTTTTAAAAATGTAATAACTTTTAATATGGACGAATATGTCAATATTCCTGAAACACATCCTGAAAGTTATCATTATTTTATGGATAAACATTTTTTTAGCCATATAGATATTCCAAGAGAGAATATAAATATTTTAGATGGTAATGCTAAAGATCTTGATAAAGAATGCCAGAATTTTGAAAATAGGATAAAAAAAGTTGGCGGAATTAATTTGTTTTTAGGAGGAATTGGTCCTGATGGTCATGTTGCATTTAATGAACCTGGTTCATCGTTGAAATCAAGGACAAGAATTAAGACACTAGCTCATGATACAAAAATTGCAAATGCCAGATTTTTTAATAATGATTATAATAAAGTTCCAAGGACAGCTTTGACAGTTGGAGTTGGAACTGTAATGGATGCAGAAGAAGTTGTTATTTTGGTAAGTGGATATAATAAGGCAACTGCTTTAAAAAATGTTGTTGAAAACGGAATAAATCATATGTGGACTGTTTCAGCATTACAATTGCATCCTAAAAGTATGATAGTATGTGATGATAATTCAACAATGGAATTGATGGTTGGAACTGTAAAATATTTCAAAGATATCGAAAAAGAATCTTTAGATAATTTTCCAGAAGTATAAAATATTTTGAAAATATTTAAAATGTCCGGAAATTATTATTATTTTTGGACATTTTTTTATATAATTAAATTGAAAATTGAGGTTTAAAATACTACAATAAAGTAATAGGGTGAAGTATGAGGAATCTAAATCAAGAAGAGATCAAAAAATTGGAGATGCAAAATTGTATTGCAGATGATTGGTCTAAAATTCAAGTAAATGAAGAATTTAATATTAAATATGTAAGTAATGTTAGATTTCATGGGAATATTCGAATTGGGAAATTAAATGGGAATATAAAATATTCTGAAAAAATTGAAAAACATTCAAGTATTAGAAACGCAGATATTTTTAATTGTGAAATTGGTAATAATGTTTATATTTCTGATGTAAAATTATTGTCAAATTATAAAATTGGAGATCAAGCAATTATTGAAAATGTTGGACAATTATCTGTTGAAGGTGAGTCAACTTTTGGTAATGGTTATGAATTAGAGATATTAAATGAAGGTGGCGGTAGAGAGTTGAAAATATTTAATACGCTCACTTCACAGATTGCTTATATGTTAGTTCTTTATCGTCATGATACTGAGCTAATAAATTCAATTGAAAAGATGGTTGATAAATTTGTTGAAAATGTGAAATCAAATATTGGAACAATTGGTAAAAATAGTAAAATATTGAATACGAAAAAAATTACAAATGTAAAAGTTGGAAGCAGTGCAATTATTTCTAATGTTACAGAATTGTTTAACGGAACTATCGTTAGTAATACAGAAGCACCGGTAATTATTGGAAACGGAGTAATAGCGAAGAATTTTATAATAAATTCCGGCTCTAAAATTGATGATAATGTTATTATTGATGGGTGTTTTATTGGTCAAAGTGTAAAGTTAGGTAAGCAATATTCAGCAGAGAATTCTGCATTTTTTGCAAATTGTGAAGGATATCACGGCGAGGCATGTTCAATATTTGCCGGACCTTATACCGTAACACATCACAAATCTACACTATTGATCGCCGGTTTGTTCTCATTTTTTAATGCAGGAAGTGGCACAAATCAAAGTAACCACATGTATAAATTGGGACCTTTGCACCAAGGAATAGTTGAACGCGGTGCAAAGACAGGATCGTTTAGCTATATGTTGTGGCCGAACAGGGTTGGAGCATTTACAGCAGTGATTGGGAAACATTATGCAAATTTTGACACGACTGATTTTCCATTCTCATATATTAATGAAGTTGATGGAAAAAGTATTCTAACGCCCGCAATGAATTTATTAAGTGTTGGGACAATGAGAGATAGCGAAAAGTGGCCAAATAGAGATAAAAGAACTGATTCAAACAAACTTGATTTGATAAACTTTGAATTATTTAATCCTTATACGATTGGGAAGGTTCTAAATGGACATAATAAACTTTTAGAATTTGTTGAAAAAACCGATAAGAAAAAGAATCATGTTAATTATAATGGTGTAAAAATTCCAAGATTACTTTTGAAAACTACAGCAAAATATTATAAATTGGCGATAGATATTTTTATTGGACAGAGCGTGATGAAAAAATTGGATAAAGTTAATTTACAGAATTTTGAAGAAGTGAAAAAAATATTCAATAAAGATGGAAATTTAAATAGTTGGTTTGATATGTCTGGTTTATTAATTTCAGAAGAATCAAGTGAAAAATTACAAACAAAGATCAAAAATAATGAAATTCAAAATATTGATGAATTGAGTAATGAATTTGTAAAAATATTTAACAATTATTCTGATGAAGAGTGGTTATGGACTTTGGGATTAATAAAGAAATATCTTGAGATAGATCCAAAAAATATTACAGCTGATGATTTAGTAAACATTATTCAAAAGTGGAAAAAAAGCTCATTAAAATTGAATAAAATGGTTGGAATGGATGCTACAAAAGAGTTTAATGTTATTACTAAAATTGGATTTGGAATTGATGGAAGTGATGAGGAAAAAGATGCAGATTTTGAAGCGGTTCGTGGAACTTATGAAAACAACAAATTTGTAAAACAGTTAGGGGAAAAAGCAATAGAAATTGTAACAAAAGCAGAAAAAATAATTGGAATGATATCACGCAAGTAGTTTAATAAATGTAAAGCAAGAGAGCATGCTTCCTTGTCTTGAAATAAAAAACTTCCGAAGTAATTACGCTTCGGAAGTTTTTTATTTCAAGTAGAATATTTTATATATCTATTTCATTCTTGCGTGTATTCTTAAATAAGTTGGGATTTCCAAATCATTTTCATCTATAATGGTATTTCCATCAAAGTCAGTAGTGGAATCAAAATGTTCAATAATTTTTAAGTCATTTGTATCTTCGTTATCATTATAAATATTATTTTTGGTTTTTGTAATTTCCTGCATGTTGTATCCTGAGTTTACCGAAAGTATATTTTTTTCTTTATAAATATTTTTATTAAATCCTGTAGCAATAACTGTTATTTGAATTTCATCTTTAATACTTGGATCAATTACAGAACCGAAAATAATATCTGCTTCATTTCCGACTTCTTCTTGGATTATTTTTGCTGCTTCATTTACTTCCGTCAGTTTCATATCGTGTCCACCGGTGAAATTAATTAATACACCTTTAGCACCACTAATACTAATATCACCTAATAATGGACTGGATATGGCCATAGAAGCAGCCATAACGGAGCGTGATTCTCCCTTTGCAATTCCTGTCCCGATTATTGCATCTCCCATATCTTTCATTATGGTATTTACATCTGCAAAATCAAGATTTACTAATCCGTTTTGTGTGATAAGGTTAGCAATTCCACTTGTAGCTTGATATAAAATAGAATCAGCTTCTGCAAAAGCATCTTCAATTTGTGTGCTTTCATCTACAATATCTATTAGCTTTTCATTTGGCACAACAATTAAAGTATCTATATTTTTCCTTAATTCTTCTATACCTTTTTCTGCTCTTTTTGTTCTGCTTGGTCCTTCAAAAAGGAATGGTTTTGTAACAATTCCAATTGTTAGTGCACCAATTTCTTTTGAGAGCTGTGAGATGATTGGCGCTGCTCCGGTACCAGTTCCGCCTCCCATTCCGGCAGCAATAAAAATCATATCTGCACCTTCTAACGCTTGAATAAGTATTTCTTTACTTTCATTCGCTGCCGCTGAACCAATTTCTAATTTTGCACCGGCACCTAATCCTTTCGTTAATTCATGTCCAATTTGAATTTTAGTTTCTGCTTGACTGTGATTCAATGCTTGAGCATCTGTGTTTACTGCTATGAATTCCACTCCCATTAAATTATTTTTTATCATTCGATTAATAGCATTCCCACCAGCACCACCAACTCCAACAACCTTGATCTTTGCATTTAAATCGTTCATTTCATCATATTCAAATAACATAATTCCCCCTTAAAAGTATTGTTTTATTATTTTTGTTAAAAATTCTTTTAATTTATACCATAATTTAGCATCAGAATCTATTGACATTATTGATTGATTGTTTCCAGTATTTTTCGCCCAGTGTAGTAATCCAATTGCTGTAGAATATTCAGGACTAAAATTACTTGTTTCCAATCCCGGTAATCTATTAGGATATCCGATTTGACTTGGAACACCAAATATTTTCATATTCATTTCACTTATTCCTTTAAGCAATGCTCCTCCGCCTGTAAAAATAACACCTCCACTTAATTTTCTTATATTTATATATTTTTCAACTTGTTTTTTTACCAAAGTTAAAATTTCATCTATACGAGCTTCTACATATAATGATAATTGATACGAATCTAATAAAATTTCATTTTTACCATTTAATGATTTTACTTTTATATCAACTTTATCATTTTCATTTATTAATGAAGTTGATGCCCAAGCGTAATTGGTCTTTATTCGTTCAGCTTCGTCAAATGATGTTTGGATTAATGACGCAATATCCTTTGTAATAATGGAACCGCCATATCCTATAACTCCAGCATGTTTTACATATCCATCTTGAAATACTGTTACATCTGTTGTGCCACCACCGATATCTATTAGTGCAACTCCTAATTCCTTTTGATCTTCAGTTAAAACGGATTCTGCCGATGATAATGGTTCTAAAATTATTCCGTGTACATTCAATCCGGTTGATTGGACACTTCTAACTAAATTTTTTACATTATTAATTGCAGCTGTAATGATTAATGCATTTATTGTAAGTTTATTTCCAGACATTCCAATTGGATTTGCTACTCCAATTTGATTATCAACATAATATTTTTGTGGTAAAATATGAATGATCTCTCTATCAACTCCAACATTTATTGATTTTGCAGAATTTAATATGCGTTCTATATCTGATTCATCAACTTCGGCATCGTGAATGGCATCTTCACTTTTATGGCTAATTGTTATTGTAGAATTTGAGTTCAAACTTCTGATATGGTCGCCGGCAATACCAACTGTCACACCGGTAATGGTAATGTTTGCACGTTTTTGAGCTAATTTAACTGCTTCAATAATTGATTGCTTTGTTTTTGCAATATCTACAATTACACCTCTTTTTAAACCAAGAGAAGGTGCCTTCCCCAAACCGAGAATTTTATAAATATTTTTTTGTGGATCATATTCACCAATAATAGCACATATTTTTGTTGTTCCGATATCTAATCCACTTATTATTTTATTTTCACTCATAATATATTCCCATTATTATTTTACAATTAATTGATTCTTGAATCTCAGATCAATATATTTGAATTTATTAATATTACTATTTTTCTTTTTCATCAATTTAAAGAAATTATTTAATGCTTGCAATTTTATAGGAAAATCATCTGTTCCTAATTTAATCAGTGGTTTATATTTATAACTAACAATTATCCATTCTTTATATCTTTTATCCCAATGTAGTTCAGAAATAAAATCATTTACTTCAGAATAGTAATGATCAATTTGTGCAATGATATTAACACCTTGTCGTACCTGATAATGAATCGTAGGTTTACCAAATTCAAATTTATAAACGGATTCAATTCCCGTTAATCTTGGTAGATCATTATTGCTTCTTGTTGGTTTCGGAAGTAAAATACCATTAATGTCAAAAGAATATAATTTGTCCATTGCTATTAATGCTATTGGTTCTCTCTCTGAAATATTTATAGAAATTTTATTTGGGAATGTTCTACTCACATAAGCATATCTAATAAATGGTTCTTCTCTAAGTTTATTTATCGTTCGATCGATATTTACAGTAAAAATATTTATTCCTTTATTTATTCCACTGATTTTAATTACTTCGTTTTTCGTCAATTCTTTATTGCCCGATACGGATATTTTGTCTATCAGAAAAATAAATTGAGATCTGGCATAAATGATTGAAATAAATACTAATCCGACAAATAAAATTATCAAAAAATATTTTCTCATTTGTCTTGTCTCTTTGGTATTTATTTCCGTGTTGTTCATCTGTTATTAGAATTCCTTTTATAATTATTATAAATTTTATCTAATGACTTATTTATGTCACCAGCACCAAGTGAAATTATAATATCATTTTCTTTTATTATTGAAGGAAGATATTTTTCCAATTTTATTTTATTTGGAATATAATGAACATTTTCATGTCCGGGTTTAATGGCAATATTTGCTATCAATTCACTTGTAACACCTTTAATTGGCTTTTCTCGTGCCGGATAAATATCTGTAACGACAATGACATCTGCTATTAGGAGAGATTTCCCAAATTCTTCATAAAAATCTCGAGTTCGACTATATAAATGAGGTTGAAAAATAGCGATTATTCTTTTATTTGGATATGCCAATCTTGTCGATTTTAATGTTGCCTTGATTTCCGAAGGATGGTGAGCATAATCATCGATAAAAATAATGTTATTAATTTCATGTTTGATTTCAAAACGACGTTTCACCCCATTGTATTTTATCAAACCGTTTTTTATTTTGTCAATTGGAATTTTTAATTGGTGAGATAAAGCAATAACGCCAGATGCATTTTTTATATTATGGATGCCAAGTGCATTTAATTTAAATGTATCTAATAATTTGTTTTTGTAAAATATTCTAAAGATTGAATATTGTCCTTGTGTTTCGGAAAGTTGTATTTGATAGTCGGCTTTTTTATCAAATCCATAAGAAATGATTTGTGATTTAATTTCTGGAATTATATTTCTAATATTTTTATCATCTATGCCAAGAACTACAAATCCTTCTTTTGAAGTTGAATTTGCATATTCTATGAATGTCTTTTTCATATCTTCAATGCCTGAATATATGTCGGAATGATCCATTTCAATATTAGTGATTATTGAATAAGTAGGAGGGAGGGCAAGAAAAGTTCTATCATATTCATCTGCTTCATAAATTATATATTTACCTTTGCCAAGTATTGAATTGGTATTAACATTTTTTAGAATACCTCCGATAATGAAAGTCGGATCATAATTGGCTTCAATAAATACGATGCTCGCGATTGATGAAGTTGTTGTCTTGCCATGTGTGCCGGAAATTCCAATAGTATAAGGCCAAAGTTCAAGTAATTTGCCTAAAAATTCTGCTCTACGAATTATTGGGATATTTTGCTTTTTAGCTTCTATTATTTCCGAATTTGTTTTTGTGATTGCACTGCTATAAACAACAATATCTTGATCATTGACGTTTTTAGCAGAATGGCCAATTACTATTTTCACTCCAAGTTTTCTCAGTTGTTTTGTGATATCAGATTTGTTGGCATCTGAACCACTTACTGAATATCCTATTTGTTGAATAATTTTCGCAATAGCACTCATTCCAATGCCACCAATTCCTATCATATGAATATTTCTTATTTCTTTTAAATTGATGTCTTTCATTTTATAACTTATTTCTTTTTAGATCAATTAATATGTTTGTTGAGACGATCTTTACGGAATCCAATTGCTTATTTTTTCGTAATGCTCTTTTCATATCATAAATCTTATGTTTATCATTTATAAGTTTGCCAATAGTAGATATTAAAATATTTTTATTTAGATTTTTTTCTTCTAAGATAATTGTGGCGCCGATTTTTTCTAATGATCTGGCATTGACAAGTTGATGATTTGCGGCTGCCGATGGTAGAGGAATTAATAATGATGGAATATGCATTTTTTTTATTTCTGCAATTGTCAAAGCTCCCGCTCGTGAAATAATTAAATCTGCTGAAGAGTATGCTTCTGACATGTTATAAACATAAGGCGTTAGAAAAATAGATGAAATATTTCCCAGTTGGCTTTTTATTTCAGTATAATTTTTCCTTCCCGTTTGCCAAATGAATTGTATATGATATTTATCAATAATTTCTTTAATGTTTTGTGAAAAATATTTGTTTATACTTCTTGAACCTTGACTGCCACCAAAAATAAAAATTGTGAATTTAGTTTTTGAAAGATGGAATGGTACAACTGCTTTTGATTTGCTAAGTAATTTTATGTTAGTTTGAGTAGGATTACCTGATTTAATTAGTTTTACTTCTTTAGGAATATATTTTTTAATTTCTTCATAGGCATAAAAAATAATTCTTGAATTTTTTGATAGAATTCTAGTTGTTAATCCAGGATATCCATTCTGCTCTTGTAAATAAAGCGGTATATTATTTTTGATCGCTATTTTTCCCGGAATAGCTGTTACATATCCACCTGTTCCAATTACAGCATCTACTTTTATATCATTAAAGATCTTTTTCACTTTTCTCATTGATAAAAGAATTCTAACAGGAAGAATAAGATTATTTAATATTGACCTGATGTTGATGGTTCTTGCAAAACCTTTGATCTTTAGTAAAAAATAGGGAATGTCAGTGCGAGCAATTAATGTCTCTTCAATTCCAAATTGTGAACCGATGTAAAATATTTTTAATTCTTTATTTGGAAAATATTTTTGAAAATGTGAATTTATTCCATCAATTATAGACATTGCCGGATAATAATGTCCACCAGTACCACCACCGGTTACGACGATTGTGATTTTATTATTATTTTTTACTTTTTCCATTTTATTGATTTCCTTTCTTGCAGATATATATTAAATACTATTCCTAATAATAAACCATTAATTAAAATTTGAGAACCTGAATAACTTACAAAAGGCATTGGTAAACCTGTTACAGGACCAATCCCTGAACAAACAGCAGCGTTGAATAGAGCGTAAATAATAATTGATAGGGCAGTGGAAAAAATAATTAATTGTCCAAATTGATTCTTAACATGTTTTGCTATTTTATGCATACTGAAAAATAATATGAAAAATAAAGCAATAAAAAGTGTAGATCCTATAAATCCCAGTTCTTCACCAATAATCGAAAATATAAAATCAGTGTTAGCTTCTGGTAAAAATAGATTTTTTCCCATACTATTTCCTATTCCTTGTCCAAAAATTCCTCCATTTGATAAGCTGATCAATGATTGGTGAATTTGGTATCCACTATTTTTAGTATCGGACGGATCTAAAAAGGTTAAAACTCTTTTCCATCTGTATGGTTCAATTCTGACATAAATAAATCCCAATACCCCCATTAAAGAGGATACACCCATAATGTGTGGAAATTTTGCTCCACCAACATATAGAGTAACCATGCAGATAAAGTATATAATGAATGCTGATGAAAAGTCCGGTTGTAATGCGATTAAAATTATGAAAATTATTATTATTGCAAAAGCAGGGAGAAATCCTTTTTTAAAATCTGTAATTTTTGAATTATGTTTAGTAATATAATTTGCTAAAAACATTATCAAAAATAATCTAGCAACTTCACTTGTTTGAATAGATGAGGAACCAATTGAAAACCAACGAGCGGGACTCGAAGAATTTGTAGTTACTTTCTTTATTATTGGAACAATAATGATTAAAAATGTGATACCAAATAAAAGGATCACAGTTTTTTTTATTTGTTTATAATCGATAAATAGAAAAGTTATACATATTAAAATTCCCATTAATAAATGTTTTAAATGTAGTAAAAGGAAATAATAACTCTTTCCGGTTTTTTCTAAAGCGATTTTATTACTGGCAGAATATTGCATAACTATTCCTAATCCTATCAATAATATAAGAGTGATGATAAATATTTTAATTACTAATGGATTTTTATTATCAGTTTTCATCTTTATTGTTTTTTTTTAATTTATCAAAAATAGTTTTAAAGTGTTCGCCTCTTTTTTCAAAATTTACATATTGATCATAACTTGAACAAGAGGGAGATAGAAGAATAATTTCGTTTTTGTTTGCATTTTTTAAAGCGGTCTTCATTGCCAGATCCAATACTTTAGAGTTGACAATATTTATATTTTTTAATTGTGAATTTATTTTATTTGATGTTTCACCGATTGTATATACCGTTTTTACATTTTTATTTATCAATTCTTGTAGTTCGGAAAAATCTGTATCTTTGTCTTTTCCACCTAATATAAGATGAATTGGATCTTTAAAACTTTTTAGGGCAACTTTTACCGAATCTGTATTAGTAGCTTTGGAATCATTATAAAAACTAACTCCGTTGATCGAACCGCAAAATTCGATGCGATGAGTAATTGGTTTGAATGTGGATAATGATCTTACTGTTCCTATTTCATTGTTTAAAAAAGAATATGCAGCAGAAAATGCAGATAATATGTTATATTGATTGTGTTCTCCAATTAGTTGGATCTTATTTTTATTTAATTTGTGCCACTGTGAATTTATTTTATAATGAAAATATGTTTTGTCAAAATAGGCAAATTGATCTTTATTTTCCCTCATAGAAATATTTATGATCTTGGATTTGGGTTTTGAAAAATTTGAAACATTTTCATCATCAATGTTTAAGATTGCAATGTCATTTTTTGATTGATTAATAAATATTTTCACTTTTGTTTTTGCGTATTCATTAAATGAATTATATCGGTCAAGATGATCGGGTGTAATGTTCAATAAAACAGCTACATTCGGTCTGAAATTTATAATATTCTCTAATTGGAAACTGCTGATCTCTACAACATAAATTGGTTTTGTATTTTTTTTTAGTGAAGTAAAAACAGCTTCGGAAAATGCTAAACCGATGTTACCACACGCAATTGCGGGAATTCCAGATTTGTTTAAAATATCTGCCGTTAATTTTGTAGTTGTGGATTTTCCATTTGAACCTGTAATTGCAATAATTTGAGAATTTGCAAAATTGTAGGCAATTTCAATTTCTGACAATATCGGAATATTCAATTGTTTTATTTTTTGAATAACGGGAATTGTATCTGGAATTCCGGGGCTGATTATTATAAAATCAGAATCATATATTTTTTCACTATGTTGGCCAAATTCACTTTCAATATTTAAATTTTTCAAAAGTTGTTTTGTATTATCATCAATTGCATTTTTATTATTATCACTGATAAATACATTTGCCTGATAATGAGAAAGCAACTTGGCAACTCCAATGCCACTTCTTTTGGCTCCTAATACCGTAATATTTTTATTTTTTACATTTATCATAATTTTCCAATGAAGTTTTATCTAATTTTAAATGTTGCTAATGAAATTAATGCTAATAATATTCCTAATATCCAAAATCGGATGACGATCTTAGATTCTGCCCAACCCAATAATTCAAAGTGATGATGAATTGGTGCCATTTTAAATAATTTTTCACCTTTTCCTCTTTTTCGTAATGTGAATTTAAAATATGAAACCTGTAAGATTACACTTACTGCTTCAATTACAAAAATGCCTCCAATGATGATAAGCATAATTTCTTTTTTCAATAATACTGCAATTGTACCGATGGCGGCACCATAAGCCAATGAACCAACATCACCCATAAATACTTCTGCTGGCTTTGAATTGAACCATAAAAATCCTAACATTCCGCCAGCCATTGCTGATAGAAATACAGTTAATTCTCCCGATCCGGGAAGATATAAAATATTTAAATAACTACTGAAATCTATTCTACCTGTAATGTAAGCGATTGCTGCCATAACTAATGCAACAATAGCTAAAAGTCCGGAAGACAAACCATCAAGTCCATCTGTGAGATTTACTGCATTAGAAAATCCAGTGATGAAAATAATAATTATTGGTATGTAAAAGAATCCAAGATTAATTACAGTATCCTTTAAAAAGGGAATAGTAGTACAAGATCTTAAACTATCTATTGCCGGTAAATAATATATTATCAAAGCAACAATTAATCCAAGAATAAATTGTCCTAAGAGTTTATATCTTGCAATTAATCCTTCTTTCATTTTTTTTACAACTTTTAAATAATCATCTAAAAAACCTATAGCTCCCATCCAAATTGTTGCGAATAATGATAATTGAATATATTTATTTGTAAGATCAGCCCATAGAAGAATTGGAACAATTACCGATAAATGGATCAATAATCCGCCCATTGTTGGAGTTCCCTCTTTAATTAAATGAGTGCTGGGACCATTTTTTCTTATTATTTCACCGATATTAAATTTTTTTAAAAGACGAATAATTACTGGCCCAAAAATAAAACTTATCAACAATGCAGATATTGCTGCAGCTGCACTTCTGAATGAAATATAACTTAAAAGATTTAATCCTGGGATACCTTCTCTTAATGGATATAATAATTGATATAACATTATTGTGCCCTCGATTTTATTAATTTTTCAATGATCGTCTCCATTTTTAATCCACGCGAACCCTTGATATAAATTATATCATTTGGCTTGATCAAAGAAATTAATGTTTCAGCCAATGACTTTTTTTTATCAAAATGAATAGCATTCATCATATCGTATTTTCTTGCACTATCAATTGTATATTTGGTATTTTCACCATAACAAAATAAATAGTTGATCTTTGATTCTGCAATTTGAACACCAATATTTTTATGACTTGATTCTGATAATTCACCCATTTCTAACATGTCGCCCAATACCATTATTATTTTACCTTTTGAATCCATTTCATTGAGTGATCTAATAGCTAAATTTACAGATAACGGATTTGCATTATAAGTGTCATTAATGATAAAGTAATCGTTTAGATTAATTATATTTCCTCTACCTTGTGGTGTTTTAAAATCTTCTATTTGCTTAATAATAGTATCAGTTGATAAGCCAAATGTTTTTCCAACTGTTAACGCAGCGGCAGCATTTTGAGCAACTCCATAACCGATAGAATTAAGTTGAATATTTTTCCCCGCGTATTCTAAAGTGTATCTTCCAAATTGATCATAATCAATGATCTTTAATTCATAATTAGCGTTTGACTTTATGCTGTATGTGATTTTTTTTAGGTTGTTATTGTTATATTCTCTGATCCTAACATCATCATTATTGATGAAAATAATTCCATTATTATCAACAGAATCGAATAATTCAAATTTTGTTTTTTGAACATTTTCTATTGAACCAAATCCTTCTATATGGGCTTCCGAAATAGAAGTGATCAATCCATAATCAGGCTTAATTATTCTGCAAAGCGATGCAATTTCACCAACATGATTAGCGCCCATTTCAATAATAGCAAAATCATCATTCTCGTTTATTTGTAAAATTGATAAAGGCAGGCCAATATGATTATTAAAATTTTTTATTGAATGAGTTACAGAAAATGATGATCCTAATACTTTGCTGATCAAATTTCTTGTCGTTGTTTTTCCGGCACTTCCTGTGATAGCAAATATTTTTGCATTAATGATCTTTCCGTAAGAGGTGGCAGCTTCCTGTAATGCTTTTAATGAATTATCAACTATAATAAGCGGATATTTTTTAAGATTTTTATTTTTTTCAATTTCTTCTTTTTCTGCAATTGCCGCTACTGCTCCGTTTTCAATTGCTAAATTAATATATTTATGTCCATTTGTATTTTCGCCATGAAGAGCACAAAAAATATTTCCATTTTTAATCTCTCGTGAGTCTATCGAAACGGAATGAAAATTTTCAAAACTGATGTTGTTGAATTCTACATTCTGTTGATTAAATATTTCTCTAATTTTCATTTTCTTTTATCCAAGATTTAATAATTTCTCTGTCATCAAATGGATATTTCTTTCCATTTATCTCTTGGTTCCTTTCATCGCCCTTTCCAAGTATTAAAACGATATCACCCTTTTTTGATCTATTTAAAATTTCAGAAATCGCCTCTTTTCTATCTTCAATAATAGAAGTTGATTTCCTGTTTTTTATTCCTTTAATAATATCATTTATTATTTCTATTGGTAACTCATTTCTAGGATTATCATTTGTCAAAATTATTTCATTAGAATTGATTTCTGAAATATGTCCCATTATACGTCGTTTGGATTTATCTCTGTTTCCACCGCATCCAAAAGCAACATTTATATTTCCGTTTTTATATATAAGCTTCATTGCATTGAATATTTTTTCCATTGCATCCGGAGTGTGAGCGAAATCTACAATTACTGTGCCATGTTGTTTTGTTTTTATTATTTCCATTCTTCCGGGAATAGGAGGGAGTGACTTTAATTTAATGTTTTCTGAATAGTCGTTCGGAAATAATGTTAGTTGAGAAGCAGTAGCTCCCAATAAGTTATAAGCATTGAATTTTCCTAACAGTGGAAACTGAATATTTATATTTCCAAATGGTGAATGAATAATTCCTTGCGTGTTGTCAATATTAAGATCGATTTCTTTGAAAAAATAATCGGCATCGGCATTTTTTAATGAAAATGATATTTTTTGAGCATCAATATTTCGATACAATTTTTTACCATATTCATCATCAATATTAATAATTCCATATCCGTCACTTTTTATCTGATAAAATAATTTTTCTTTTGCTTTAAAATATTTATCCATTGTTTTATGATAATCCAAATGGTCTTGAGATAAATTTGTAAATAATGCAAGTTTAAATGGTATATTAAAAACTCGATCGCGAGCAAGTCCAATACTTGAAACTTCAATTACAGTATTATCAATATTTTCACCTTTGAAATCTGAAATTGTTTGATAAATATCTAAACTTTCAGGTGTGGTCAATGAAAATTTCTTTTGATAATCATTGAATGTTTTTATTCCTAAAGTTCCAATATAACCGGTATTGTGATGATTAGTATCAAGCAAATATTTTAAAATTATTGCAGTTGATGTTTTCCCGTTAGTTCCTGTGATTCCATAAATATTAGAATGTTCTGAAGCAATGCGAAAAAAATTCTTTGATATTTTTGACAATGTTTTTCTGTCATTTTTTACTATTATTTGTGGTATTGAAATATTTGGCAGTTTTTTCGTAACGATTACTGCAACTGCTCCCTTGTCGAATGCAGTATCGATAAAATCATATCCATCTACATTGTCACCTTTAATAGCTATGAATAGATCACCTTGTTCAATCTTTCTTGAATCATACGCAATATTATTAATATTAATTTTATCAATATTAATTGAAACTTTATATTTTATGTCATTTAATATTGTTTTCAATAACATAAATTAATTATCTCCACTTACCGTTAAATAGCAATCGGAATTAGAATATATCATATTGCCCGCTTGAGGTTTCTGTTTAATGATCTTGCCAGTGATCTTATTTGTGTGAGCTTGTAAATTTAATTTAGTTAAAATATATTTTGCTTGACTATATGAATGGCCAATCAGATCCGGCATAATTACTCTAACTTTATTATCATTGGATTTTCTTTGTTCAACGATACTTTTTTTATTTCTTTTGTTGGTGCTTATTTCATTAGTATCTATATTTTTTCTTTTTTCTATTGAAGTGAAAATTGAATTATTGATTTCAACATTTGTTTTTTTATT
>Ga0208902_1000245_pt1 | contig 31400 bp, 29 predicted proteins | sample AntAceMetag02UKH_FD_184767 | JGI IMG/M metagenome (GOLD analysis project Ga0208902, IMG submission 184767) | Saline lake microbial communities from Ace Lake, Antarctica - Antarctic Ace Lake Metagenome 02UKH (SPAdes) (version 2) | ecosystem: Environmental > Aquatic > Non-marine Saline and...
TGGTCTCTAAGAATACAAAGTTATTTTTTGGAAGATTGGTCATGAAAATCTATCTTTAATGGCCAGCTGTAGGCAGTATCTTTCGAAGACAAAAAACTATCTATTCAGTATTAATGGCGGAGGAGGAAGGATTCGAACCTTCGAGGCCCTTACGAGCCTAACCGCTTTCGAGGCGGTCCCGTTCAACCGCTCTGGCACTCCTCCAGAAATAATAGGTCCCTCGAATGCTCCTATTCGTCACATCCTCAGGATCAAATTTTGCTTCGCAAAGTTTGGCGCGCCCACCCCGGTTCGAACGGGGAACCTACGCCTTCGTAGGGCGGCACTCTATCCAATTGAGCTATGGGCGCATAATTCGTAACTACCTTATTATCAATGACTTACAGCAACAAGCTTTTCTTCTAACTTCTTCTCTTCTGCCTCTGGTGTCCAAATAGTGTCCATCTGCCTGTTTAAAACGTCCACTGCACGTCTCTTATGATCTGGGGATAAATGAGCATACCTAAGGGTCAGTTCAAGCGATTTATGGCCCAAAAGCTCCCTCGTAGTGTTCAAATCCACTCCTGACATAACAAGGTGCGAGGCAAACGTATGTCTTAAATCATGGAAGCGGAAGTTTATAATACCAGCTTTCCTCATTGCTGTCCAGAATGTTTTCTTTATATCATTTATGGACCGTCCGTCTTTATGGCAAAAGACATAGGGTCCATTTGGATTCCTGGGTACTCTTATCAAAGCTGTCTTAACCTGCTCGTTCATTGGAATTTCTCTTTTCTCTCCATTCTTTGTGTTTAATATATGGATAATGCCCATCTTAAAATCAATGTCTTCCCATTTAAGACTAAGTATTTCTCCTCTCCTCATGCCTGTATTTAAAGCTACTACCACGATAGGACGTAAATGTTTTGAGCATCTTGATAGTAATCGAGCTATTTCTTCTTTCTCAAGATATCTTAGTCTCTTATTACTCACCTTTAGCATCTTAACCTTAGTTACAGGGTTTCCCTCAATCTTTTCCCATTGAATAGCTTTATTAAACATAGATTTTAAACAGGATAAATTTCTATTAATTCTTGATGGAGAAACTTTTTTAATTCTCTCTATTTTGAATTTCTCAATATCTTCAGGAGTAATTGCATAGAAATATCTACCGGAAAAGAAGCGCTTGAGGATAACTATATTAGGCAGGTCTGATTTTTTCCACGATTTATTATTAGGCTTAGAATGAAGTTCTAAATACTGATCGGCAAACTCCTCAAACTTTATCTTATACTGCTTTTTCACGTCGAGGTATCTATTTTCTGCTATCTCCACCTTTCTCTTACGCAATACACTTATAGCTAAAGTCTTAGAAGTGCCTATCTTCTCTCTCTTACGTCTGCCACAGACACGATAATCAATCCACCAGTTACCTTTCTTCATAAAAATAGCCATAAATCACCTACCTGTCGCTTTCCTTAACTTCTTCATATCTTCCTCTGTCCAGTAACGAAATCCACTCATGGGATCTCGTTTGGCTTTTGGTATCTTATTCAATTTCTCCCAATTATAGTAAGTCCGTCTTGTAACTTTTAATATTCTCTCTACGTCAGCAATATAATACCGCTTCTCCATATTTCAATAGTTTATCATAGATTTCATTATAAGTCAAAGCAATTCTTTTATTCGTTTTTCTTTAAGCCACCCTTCTATCTCGCGTAAATCAAACTTCACTAGCTTTCCTATTTTTAAAAAAGGAACTCGCCTTTGACAAGTCCAGACATACAGGCTTCCTTTGGTTATTCCTAAATATTCTGCCATTTCACCTATGCCTATAAAACGTCTTTCCATATTATTACAGTCTATTGGGGGGGCTATACTTATCTAAGATAGCCTGATCTTCTTCGTCTATTTGTCTCCCAACATTAACCTGTGTAGCCATTATTTGCCCCTTACCAATCAACCCCATAATCTCTGCAGCGGTCTTAATAGCCTTGTTTTTCTGCGCCTTGTCATTCCCAGTAATCAAACCCTTTAGTTCTTTAACTATTAGTTCTGATGTAAGTCCAGCTTCATCTAAAACTTCTTGTATCCGCTCTTGAATGTTAGGATTTGTTATCAATTTACTTCCCATAGCTCTTCTCGCCCCCTCTGACTTCGTGTTTGGATAAGCCTCCCTTATAGCTCTTGTAGCGTTCCCATCTTTAATATATTCCCTTACAAATCTCTCTCGCTTTAAGGTAAGTCTACCCCTTGCCATAGTTTATTCAGAAATCCTTAGTTGAGTCGATGATTTTTCGCTAAAACTCCCCTTAAAATTCCCTATGCCTTTCCTGTTTGGGTTCTTGCCGAACCTATAGTGATATAAATGGCAATCTGGTATAAGGCAATTCCTAACCTCTGCTGGTTGGCCTGCGCTACAATCAAGGCATTTAGCCCTTATGGCTTTAAGTGGGGTTAATCTTTTCAAAATTATCCTTTCAGCTCGCCATTCCCTCCCCAGAGGATCTCACCTTTTCTAACAGCCTCGTCAAATGCCTCAGCCCCCATATTTCTACGAGTTATACCCCATAGATTCTGATCTTTTATTATGTAAGGCGTTGATTGGTCTTTGAAGTTATTTGAGATTGAATTCTTATCTAATCTAATATCTCTATCTGTCTCTATATCCCTACCTGCATTTTGCAGTGGTATGTGACCTGCAGTTTGCAGAGACATGTCATCTACCTTTTGTGGATGTATATTGTTCGCCTTTTGCGGTGATATGAACTTACCAGTGCCAGGATCTCTTGATATGTCATTAACCAGTCTCTTCACCTTCTTAACGCCCTCTTTATTAAACTGCTTTTGATATAGATTCGTCTCTATTTCCTCATTTTTCAAGACATAGTAGTAATTCTTTCTCCTATCTCTCCACATCTTAATTAAACCCGCTTCTACAAGCCTTTTAAGGCTTTCTGACACGCGACTCTTATGCACCCCTGAATACTTAGCTATGGTTAATATAGTGGGTCTTGCAATTCTTGTGGTGTAATCAGCGAATCTGCATAATACTCCATAGATCTTAGCATCAGAACCTTTCAGTTTTGCCAAAATATAATCATCTACAATGCAATGAAAAAATTTTGAGAAGGCTTTATCTTTCTTATTGTTTTCCATAAAGATGTTCAATAAATTTTGAACATTTAAGGCAAAAAAATTATTCCTTTTTTGCTCTATTATAAAACTCATGCAACAGTTTCTTATTATCCTTAACTTTATCCAAAATCACACTTAGTTCCTGTGGGTTCTCAACATCAGAAAAGGCTTTTATAAATTCACAAGCCAATGAGGTATTTGAAAAAGATAGAAGGCTTCCTTTTTGTAATTCCAAAGCTTTTTCCATTTTTGTAACCATCGCATTGGAAGGGTCCCTGGTCAAAGCTCCGTTTTCTAGCATAGAGATATAACTCGCACTAATCTTAGCTTTGCGAGCAAACTCTCTAATTTTTAGTCCTTGTTTTTCACGTTCTTCCCGTAGTTTTTCTCCAAACTTCATCTTGCACCTCCTATGTTCAAAGTATACAATGCATTTTGAACTTTGTCAAGTAGTTTTTTCATTTTATATTCCACCAAAGATTTCTTAAATGTCTTAAAATTCTATTTTCAATTTTTTGATATTCACTAATCTTATCTTCTGGAACAAAGAATATTCTTTTATTCCTTAATTTTATATAGACCTCTTCTATGTTTTGCATATCATATAAGAATTTAAAAGGAGCAATACATCTAAAAAGAATTTCTTGTTCCGGATTAACTATAGAGCTATTAACTATGCCTTCATTGTTTATGACTTCTAAAAATTCAAATCTAAAAATGTTTCCATCTTTATCTACTCCACGATAGCTATTTTTAGCAACATCAATAGATGTCTTTGATTGATTAGACAAATAAAATGTAAGGCCGAAGTTTCCATTTCTATCTGGATCAGAAAAATAGGCAACCCCTTTAAAGATTGAATCGCTATAAGTATAATATGGCTTACGATAGAAGGTCGCACTCCAAATAGCATCTATATGATCTTTCGTGAACTCTACAGACGAGTTCATCTCTTCCGGAATAAAAGTCAGAATAACAGGTTTATCTTGTTCAGCATAGCAAACTGAAAACACTAATATTCCTATTACCAAAGCAACCATTAATTGTTTTTTATTCATTTTTTTCCATCAGATGTTAGCTTAACCAAGTTAAAAATATAAGTTTCTGACTTTGAAGCTTGATATAATTTTACATGTTGTAATTCTAAGCGGCCTTTTAAGTTTCTAATATCTAACTTTAAACTCTCCTCTGTATCCAAACCAAAAATAACTTCTTTTATTGATAATGAATTTAGCTTTAAAAACCATGTTTTCTTTCCATTCAGTTCTTTAAAATTTGCCAAATTTTGCTTTTCAAAATCCTTTAACATATCATCGATAAATATTGTGCGAAACTCTCGTTCATAGCGCCAATTATCCGATTTAGTTAGTATTGTTTTATCGAACGCCTTCCCCCAAGCTTTACTGAACTGATCAATTGAAACATCTAACTTTGGTCGCTTATTAGAATATTTAACACGTTCCATCTTAATGCCGCGTACGCAGTTCGTTGCTCGTAAAACACTATCAAAATCAATCCCAATAACTGCTCCCTTATGCCTATTTGCATAATGAGCCCACATTACAGGGTTTTGTGCGGTTTTGGAAACACATAACAAAAAACCCTTATTATGATGCCATTCTTTGTAAAGTCGTTGCGAGGTCTCTTTGAATTCCTTCTGAGCATTACCTCTCTTATATTTTTCTTTCAATTTTCTTTCCCAACCTGTTGGTGGGATACGTTTTCCACGTTTAAAAGCTAACAAGTGTCTTTGTTTAATCGCAAAAAAATTATTACTACAATAGAAACTCGGTAAACACTCGAATTTATCATTAACTTCAGAAATACTTGGCAATTTTAATTCTAACGAGTCCAAAATATTTACAACGCCATCTGGCTTACAATATTTGTATAAAATATTCATAATACCTACAAAGCTTCTTCTCCTAACAACAAAAAAGACAACCATCTTATTTAGACAGTTGCCCTTATATTAATATACTGAGTTCATCCTCATATGCATTACTCCTTTGTAATCTGTATATATAATACTATTATGGGGTTACATAGGCAAGGGGAAATGGGATATGACTGTGGAGCAGATGTCTAAAATGTAACCACTTTCGTCTCATCAGCATGTTCACGCATCTCTGGTCGAATACTATCATTAAGAGTGCACAAGACTACATGTAATCCTTCTTTTCTTGCAAATTTCATAGCTGGTATAAAATCCATATCAGCTGTTACTATAACTATTTTATCCACTATTCTTTTCGATGCAAGCCACGCAATATCTAAACCAATCTTTATATCAACCATTTTTTGCTCTAACATAGGTTTAAAATCATCGTCTTCGGGAGAGCGTGGTTTATTTATCATTTCGTGAATAACCTTGTCATTTTTTAGACGCCACCCACGGAAAGATAACATTCCAAATCGAAATGCAACATAGTCGCTTCTGGCTAAAGTGTTTTGAAATCGCACTATATGTTGATAGGCAGGGTGTTTTTTAAAATCGAGGAGCGCCTTTGAGATGGGTAATGTTTTTTTACCTTCAAATGGTTTTGCATCATAAAAATATATCCTAAACAAACTATCTTTTGGGCAAACTTTTTTACAAATATTTTTTGCATAGCTTAAAACCTCTTCAGAACCAATGTGTTTCTTTTTAGATTTTGCATACTCAGCTCTTACATAGCCGCCATCGATTAAAATTGCCACCTTATTAGTCATAACAATCTCTCTAAAAATGAAAAGCCCTCCTCAGAACTTAATCTGAGAAGGGCTCTATTTGAGGCCGGCATACCGGCTCTTTAGATTCAATTTTCAACATTCCTACCTTCACTTTAACTATATCATACTTTACCATATTTAACAAGTTTGTCAAGGAAATTTTTGAAAGCGTTTTCGTGTTATCCTACCGCTCAATATGCATATACAGCTATATTTTTTTGTGCCCGTTTACTAACTCGCTTGTCCTTGTATTGTAAGGCTACATTGAAGCTCCAACTAATACTTATAGCATAAAAATAGGGGTTTTGGAAGGGTTCTTTAGAGTCTGAAAACTATAGTAGACTGGAGGGTGTATACCCCGAAAGGAAATCTTATGTAGCTAGGCAAGTGCATGGGACTCAACCTTGACCCCTGCCCCCCCGGTATCCCCGAAGGTGATATCTTGGTGTCCAAATAGTGTCCATAAGATATTAAAAGAGGTTAAAGAATATTAAAACAGGTTAAAGTAAGAAATGACTCTAAGTTGTTGATAGAATTTGTAGTTACAATGATTTCAATGGGTTAAGGGAATTGTCTTAATCGCCTTCGTAGACCGGTACTTTATCCAATTGAGCTATTGGTGCATGTAACAATATAATACTACGCTGAAATGATATAGGCAAGCTGGAAGTAGCAAGATATGTTTTAAAGTTGCGTCTTTAGTGTCTTTTGTATATTTAAATCAGTTTTTTCAGATTTTTTGTCTTCTTTTACAAAATTATCAGGCTTAGTCTCGATTTTATTTTTTCCGCTTACATCTAACAGGTCAAAACCTGGTATTTCATCTTGGTCTACAGGCGGTACAATAAATTCGTTATTTTCTAGCCTTATTCCCAATATTCCGTCAATAGCTGCCCTTAAGAGCCAACCAGCTGAACCAGTATACCAGGTCCAACCAGCTCTTCCTTTATGTTCCTTTCCGCTATATACATCCGCAGCTACTACATATGGTTCAGCTTCATATGTCTTTATATCTCTTGCATGCGTAGTAGGTAATAATTTCTTAAATATTTCATAAGCTTTTTCCTTTTGTCCTGACTTTGCTAATGCCAATACAAACCATGCTGCTGCATGAGTATATTGGCCACCATTTTCTCGAACGCCAGGTGGATAATCTTTTATCTTCCCAGGATTTAAATCTGAACTCTCATAAGGAGGTGTTCCCAGTAGAATCAAATTGCCATCTACAAGATGCTTTAATGCTGAGTCAATCGCCTTTCTTGCCCTTTCAGAATCTGCAGCTCCAGAAATAACAGCCCAGGATTGGACTAATAGATCTATATTCCATTCTGCACTATCTTTACTGCCAATAACATTTCCATCGTCATCAAAAGCCCTGATATACCATTCCCCATCCCAGCAGTACTCCTCAACTGCATCTTTAAGCGCCCGAGCTTTTGTTAAATAAAACTCCTTTCGGACCTTGCCTTCTTTCTCTTCTACTATATCTGAAAAATTAACCAATACATCGTATAAAAAGAATGCAAGCCAAACGCTCTCTCCTTTGCCCTCTCTCCCTATGTTATCCAAGCCATCGTTCCAATCTCCCCATTTCATCAAAGGCAATCCATGTGGACCTAACTGATCCAAGACATAATCTATGGTTTTCAACGCATGTTTATAAACAGGGTCCTTTTCTTCTGATATCTCAGGAATAAAAACCCTTCCCTCTTCATTTAAAGCAGGCTTCTCACCTTTTAAATAAGGAGTTTCGATGCCCAATATTGTATTATCACCCGTAGCATTGATGTATTGATAAAGGGCGTAAGGAAGCCATAGCAAACTATCTGATATATTGCTTCGTACGCCCAAATTAGTCTCTGGGTGCCACCAGTGTTGAACATCTCCTTCTTTAAACTGATGAGCACTATGTAAAATGATCTGATCTCTTGCGATTTGTGGATCAGTATACAAACCTACATTTAAAGCTGTCTGCAGTTGATCCCTAAAACCAATCGCACCTCCTGATTGATAATATCCGGTACGTGCCCACATATGACCTGCAATAGCTTGTACTTTTAACCAATAATTGACCATATTATTGAAATCATCATCTGTAGTTTTGATACTAAAAGCCTCTAAGAGCTTTTTCCAGTACATCTTTGTTTCCTCCAAAGAATCCTTGGCTTTAGAAACATCTTGGTACCTAGTCACGATTTGACTGGCTTGCCCTTTGCTATTGGTCTGGCCTAAAATAAAAACAACTGTCTTTTCCTCTCCAGGCTCTAAATCGACTTCTCCCAAAAAGCCTGATACTGCGTCATTATTAATACCTTGTGTGTTAGTTAACTTGCCTTTTTCCATTGCTACAGGATTACCCAAGTCTCTGTTTACACCTATAAAGTCTTGCTTTTCAGTTTCAAACTGAACACGATTTAGGCTAGTCGAAGAAAACGTAACCGAGTCTTTGACAGAAGACGTGCCATTCGTAAAAAATAGAGCTTTTAATTTAGGATCATATGAAGATTGTATCTTAAACCTGGCGTCTTCTCTATTGTTACCCAAAACCAAATCAACAAAACTTGCAATTGATAATATTTTCTTTGATTTTCCATCGTTCCTTACGTTCAATATCCGTACCTCTACTGGTTCGCTAGGTGGGACAAAAACATCCAGCTTAGTAGATATCTCACTAGATGTATTCTCAAAGGTGGCATATCCTAGGCCATAACGCACGATATCACCTACTTCTATATCCACAGTGGGAGCTTGCATTTCACCCGTATCTTGATCCTTTATATAAATAACATTATTTACCTCGTTCACCACCTGATCGGGCTTGAAAGGAGTAATCCTGTTTTGTTGAGAATTAAGATACCATAAATAGCCTCCGCCAGAATTAGTAATCAAGCTGCCAAAATAAGGATTAGCTAAAATATGTGTCCATGGTCTCGGGGTTAAAGACGTAGTGATAATAAATTCTTTTCCATCGCTACTAAAACTACCGTAAGAAACACTATCGGATTCTTCTGTAATTTGCCTTACAGGCATAATTCTTTTTATTTCAACATCTGTAACACGAGACATTTTTTCTTCCGCCCTTATTTTATTAACTAGGTCTTTTAAGGGATTTACGATAACAATATTGGCCCATGTTTCCAAAAGAATGATGTCTTCTTGAGGTGTATTTTTGACATCAAACAGAAACACTCCTTCTTTATTGAAAACCTGTAATGCCCTATTAATCCTTTGCCTCTTCTCTTCATCAGTCGCAGTATTAAGAATAACCAAATCTGTGGGTAAAATATTACTCCTTAGAAAATTGTTCATCTTAACAAGCGTAGCCACATCTTGTACTTGTCCAAACGAAGAGACTTTGATTAGAGTGAAGGGTCTCTCGCTTGATAACCCGTACCCTCCTAACTCTTGAGCAGGTCTTTGGTTTGACTTTCTAGATGCTTCGTTTCCTAAAAGATCTTCGTCTTTGTAAAATAGCCTTGATGTAAGATACTTAATAATAGCTCTCTTCTTATAGCTCAAGCCCAAACTATAGAGCTGCCGTTCAGTTGACGAGATTGTTTTTTGTAGAGCCTTATCTATATCAGCAGGATGCGAATATTTGGCGATTATACCTCCTGCTTCTTTTTTATTTTCAGCAACACCAGTTAAGAAAGTTATTGTCTTTGATTCAAAAGGTGCGAGTTCTACTGACACCTGTAAACTGGCAATAGCATCAAAAGTATAGCCTTCGCTATTTGACAAGCCACTGTATAATCCTCGAGGAGATCTTAAACTCCCTCCTCTTCCAATAAATTCTTTCCTAGAGGTCTCGAATCTATCAGGCTGAGTCGATACACAAGAATGAAAACCAAGTACATCTGATTTTCTACTATAAGCAAAAATTGTCCCTGGGGCCTTGTGCTCTGTGTGAACAAATAACCTGTTATAAGCAGGGTGGTCTTTGTCTAATCTTGCATTCTCTAACAGCCACTCTAAATAACTTGTAAGGCTCAGGGAACGCTGTGTATCTAGCGCATTAGTTAATGTTATCTGACATATTTCAACACCATCAGCGACCGGGACAAATATCCTTGCCTCTGTTTTTATATCTCTATGCGTGTTTGTGATTGTCGATGAAGAATCTTCATGGACAGTTACATGGCTACCAAGATGTTCTCCTTTAGGGTTAAATCCTAAAGACCATAGTTCACCAGTCTTTTCATCTTTAATATAGAAATTTCTAAACCCGTCTTCCAGTAAAGATCCTTCATCGCGACGCGTTACAGAAATAATCCTCCCGCTATCTAGCTTAGCCATACTAAAGCCGCTTCCTTTGTTTGTAATGCATGCTACATATTTTTCGTTTCCTAAAAGGTTTGCTTCTGGCTGTTTGGTGTTATAGCCAAGTCTCCATCGTCTTTCCAGTCTATGCGCATTGAACGTTTCGGCGTCCGGGGAATCTTCTCTTAAAAGATTTTCAACATTTCCTATGATAGAGTTAGCATGAAATCTATCTCTAACCGTACCACCATTTAAATAATTGTTCAGAGCTATTAAGCTCATCCCTTGATGATGCGACATAAATGTATACGCTGGCTTTAATAAATCAACATCCACTGAATCATAAAATCCATACTTGCCTCGTACACCAGAATCAGTAAGCCTGTTAAGATTTTCCCAAACTGCCAAAGGCATGTATTCAAGTCCTAAGATAGACGCATAAGGGGCTATTACATCTTCTGGTTTTTCATCTGAGGCACCTAATCTAGGCGTACCAAAGGCCTTGTAATAATATCCTCCATCTGGCGTCTTTTCTGGATAAGCAGATTCTGAGATACCCCAAAAAGGAAGCTTGTTTTTCTCTGCATACGTTATCTGTGCCATTACCGCTCGTAAATTATTCAGGCCTAACCACGATTCTGACAAATCCTTTTCCTTCATAAAAAGCTGCGGCATTAAAAATTCAAACGCTGTTCCGCTCCAGCTTAACATAACCCTCCCTACATCAGTCTTGCCAATCATCCTCTTAAGGCTAAACCAATGAATTGGCGGAGCATCGCCTTTGGCTATAGCTATAAAACTGGCTATGCGGGCTTCGCTTATCAACATATCATAATAAGAGACCTGAAATCTTTTTGCCATCTCTTCTTCAAGTGCAGTAAGATGCGAACGAGAGACATCATAAGCATCAGAGACATGAGTCAATTCCTCATCATATCCTGTATAGAAAAATCCTGTATCTGGATCATATAAAACTGAAAAATCCATAGATTCAAATAGATCCATAGCTATAGCTGCAGTATCCTTATCCTTAAATGCTTGCGCAACAACAAGTAAGCTCGCGGCAAAATTACCACTATCGACGACAGAGATATATCTTCGCAGCGGAACAAGAGTTCGTGTATCATAATAGTTGTAGAGCTGACCGTTCCATTTTTCTAACATTTGAATCGTAGCTAAAGTATCTTTTGTTCTTTTTAAAGCTTCATCAGTATCGATAAATCCCAAATCCCATGCCGATACTATCGAGACCAAATAAAGCCCTATATTAGTTGGAGAAGTGTAGTGCGCTATAATATCTTTATCTGGGTCAACATGAATAGTATTGTCAGGAGGCAAGAAATTTTCATTTTCATTAACATAAGTCTCAAACCACTTCCATGTCTCAACAGCGACTTGTTTTAAATCATCTTTTTGACCATCTGTAAGGTTATCGCGTACTTTAAATTTATTTTTTAGCCTTCTAGCTGTAATCTTGGAATTCAATATCCACCACAAATGTTCTATTGTCTCATGGATTGCAATCCAGGATGGTAGCTCCGGTCCAGCCATTCTATAAACAACTAATGGAGAAAAAGTCCATAATCCAAGAAATAATCCACTAACAGCCCATAGCTCTGGCCTGAATAATACCAATACGCCATAAGCTACCCATAGCGTTATAAGTGGGACCTTCGCCCAGGTTAAAACTCCCCGCAATGCCTTGACATCCTTAGCCTGTCCAGCCTGAGCAGCCGTCACCCAAGCAAGATGAGGTTTTTTAATAAGGTTCTCTCGTATAAAGATATTATATAGAGAAGCAATGTTATAATATGCTGAAAATGGAAGAAGAATAACATCAAGCGTAGATATAAAAGAAATCCTAGGTAAAGCAGAAAATAAAGTCTTTGGATTGAAAGTAATGGGAAATTTATTAAAAGAAGTTGTAAAAATCATCAAGATCGTCCATTCTAGATTTGGTATCTGAGGCATGAGCCACCCGATGAAAATAAGCCCCAGGGTAATCGGGGCTGTTAATGAACGTCGTACCTTATCATATACCTTCCACCTGTTATGAAGCGAGATAGGGTTTGTCTCTGAAAACAAATTTTTGCTCTCGCTATCAGGTACTCTAAATAACATCCATGGCACATCCTGCCAGTCCCCTCTTTCCCAGCGTTCCCTACGTTTATAATCAGTTACAATATCTACTACAAGCCCCTCCAATAATGTCGCATCCGTCTTTAATGCTGCCCTTAGATACGCTCCTTCTAGGTAATCATGGCTTAGAATTCGGTCTTGAGGAAACCTGTCCTTCAAAAGCATATCAGCAACCTTTATATCGTAAATCCCTTTTCCTGAAAACGTCCCTTCCTTAAAAATAAACTGATGGACATCAGGGAAGGCATATTTGTACACTTCAATATCTCTTTGGCCTCTCTTCCAAAGCTCAAGCTGCCTGTACCATGTCCTTTCAGATCTTGGCTCATGAAAAGCAGGAATAATGCCAAGCCACGGATAAAGCATGCCATAACCTTTCTCTACAATGTTTTTATCCGGATTAATGACCGGCCTATTGAGAGGATGAGCCATTGTTTCAATTAGCTCTTTTGCCATGCCTGCTGGCACTTCCGTATCTTCATCTAATGTAAGGACATACCTAAGGCCTTTTAGATTCTCGCTATTTTCTGGAGTTTTTATAAAAGAAGTCTCTGTGGTTTGGTCTAATAACCAGCTATTTAACTCTTCAAGCTTGCCACGTTTTCGTTCCCAGCCAAAATATTTACCCAACCTCTCATTCCATTTCAAGCCCCTATGGAAATAATAAAAAGGTGCGGCAACCCCCAGCGCATATTGATATTTAGCGTTTAAATCATCGATTTTCTCGCTGATATAAGCTATCAAGAGTTTTTCCTTTTCCGAGATCTCTCCGGTATTTGAATCCCTTGGGTCAGCAAGAACTGCTAACGGAATATTTTCATCTGCATTATAGATAAATGTTCTTTCCAGGCGCTTTATCAACTCATCGATCTGCTCTTCGCTAGACAATATAGTGTGAAAAGCTATCAAAGTTTTATTCTCTTTAGGCACTCCTTTCCAAAAATTCATCTTTGGAAGAGGTTCAACATCTATGAATGCATTAACTAATCCGTTCACTAAGTGTGCGGACGTATCATTAAAAATAAAAAAAGCTAAGAGAGACATAAGTACTGCAACGGCCGGATGAACACTCAAGGCAATAAGCAAAGTAGCCAGAATACCTGTAGATACTACTGTTAGACCTATTGTTGTCCCACTATATATAGATGCACGTTTCGAGTAAATCCAATTTTTTATACTCTTGGTAAATTTAAGCTCAGCGCCTAATAATCTTTCTAATTCTTTTCTTCCTTCATCAACAAGATAATAACCAATATGGGTTGGTCTAAAATCTGTATAATAGCTATTTCCAATATCAGGAGCCCTGATATGATGATTTTTAGCCATTTCCATGATTTTCATAGCCACAACTTGTTCCGAAGTCTTTGCCAGCTCAGCTATTTCACGTACAGTTTCTCTGTACTCGCTTTGAGTACGTTCATCCATATGTAAATAAACAAGGTCGAACTTAAAGATCCTATCAATACTGCTTATATCCGCGATTAAAGGACCAAAATTAGCCTCATTGACGTATTTTATATTGTCGACTGTATGCTTAAATTTATCATCAGCATCTTTTGTTTCCATACGCTTTAATTCATCTAACATGCCAATATTGCGATTTTCCTCAACATCAAGAAAATATTGTAAAAACTTCTCAAGCAAGGCAAGTTTTAACATGGTGGGTATTGTATCAAGATCTGATAAAGAGAAATCATCCCTTTGGGAATGGCCATCAATATAGTTTGTAAGTCTGGCCAAGGTTAAAGTGCCAAAGCCTAACTTTTCAACATACTCTTTGGCAATTCTGTAACTTTTTTCGCCATCATCAGGTAGCTTCCTTGCCTTAGCCATCTTTAATTCAGAACGTAGCTTTCTGATTTCCTTTACAAAAAAATTATAATTTGTCACAAACCAAAGAACGCCTACTGGTAAATCCTTTGATTTTTTTCTTAATTCCTCTTTATAAGATTCCAACTGTTTGAATATCACTGTAAATTTCTTATCAAAGGTATTGAGCGATACTCTTATGTTCTTTATAGAAAATTCTTCTTTGGAGTAAGGAGCTTCTTTGTCTTCAGTAAAATCATATAAGGATTTTTCGATTCTACCTTCACCTTGCTGCGTCTTAAAAGAAGAGGGGACTCTTAGGTTGGATCTATTAGGCAGTTCAATGCCATATAGAGTAGCAGTAGATGAGAATGTTATCGCTACAATTAATGATATAGTCTTTAGTAATAGTTTGTTAAACTTTAACATAATCTAGGCAAAAAAATGAGCATTCATTATGGTTCAATTATGGGTAACTTTTTATATATATTATCACAAAATAGAATGTCTGTAAAGTAAAATCTAGCTTAAAGTTATGGATTTATGTGGCTACGAAATTCCGCCCAGGGAAACCTCTTACCTGGACATTCCGTAGAGGCTCCCTTGACCTGACCATGACTCAGTACATGAGCATTAGGAATGTTGTAATATTTTTATAACTCGGCTACCAAAGAAACAAGAGATCCCATTTGTTCCTGCGAAACACTATCTTCGCTAAAATTACCCACAAGGCATACGCCTATGCCTTTATAATTCATGCCATCTGCTTTACAGTGCGCCCCATCCTCTTGATGGATCCATCTTGGTGAAACCTCTATTTGACCGTCTTTTTTTCCAGAAGTACCCTTATCTATCACAAAGTGATATCCCAGCCCTTTCCAGCGCCTCCTTTTATGCGCATAGTCAAAATTAAGCGCATTCCCTTCATCCGTAGCGCTATGATGGACAATTATATAGTCCCATTTTCTAGAAGGATAAAAAGGTATTACTGATATAAGCGGAGCTGCATCAGGTATGAATAATCTCTGCCCTTTTTCTAGGATTGAAGCGTCTCTCAAGCTATTGGCCTGTACAATATCCTGCATCTCAACATCATACATCTTACTTATACGCCAGACAGTCTCGCCTGGCCCCACCTCGTGATATACATCGCTCCTTAGTACAGGTGCTGTTATTACCTTGCTGGGAATAGTAGGATACGGCTCTATGGTCTGTAGTCTAGCATGGCGCATAGGAGCCCTAGCGCAGGAACTGAGAAAAAGAGCAATAAAGATCACTAATAAAAAAATCGCTTTATTCTTCATCTCACCAACTCCTTCAGAGGTACTATTTTAATCCCTTTTTTCTCCATATCAGGTATAAGATCTTTTAAAACCTTAAGGGTTATTTTCTTATTATGTCCCACTCCGATTGCACGACCCTGTTTCAATGCCACACTGGCTAGTTCTTGGACCTGACCTCTTATGTAAGATTCAAAATCTTCCAAATCAGCCTGGTCTGTCAAATCCAGAAAAATATCCCTTTTGGCAAATCTTAACTTTATGTCTCGAGCAATATCCGCACATACTGATTTCGAGGTAGTCACACTATCCAGAAAAAATAGCTCTCTTTTCTTTAACTCTCCTAAAACAATCTTCATCGTCCTTTCATCTTCGCTCACCTTTGAGCCCTGGTGATTTGAAACACCTATAAGCCCTGGAACACTATTTATTTCGTCTTCCAATATAGTGGTTATCATTTCTTGTTCCATATTGCTGCGAATAGTACCTCTCTCCGCAGCCCTGTTGCTTTTGGATTCCAACGGAAGATGCAAGATTATATCGCATACATTATTGACCTTCATGAACTTCTGGGCAACGTATTTTGAATAGCGAAGATTAGGCAAGATAGATATTGTAAGTGGCCTGTCTATCTCTAACGCCAGATCAATATTTCGTTTATTATACCCCCAGTCATCAATTACAAATGCAACAAGGCCCTTTGGCCTGGAAGCATTATAAAACATAATGACCAATAGCGCTATTATGATGACTGTCGATACTATTACAACTATACTTTTCTTCATAGTTTAAAGGATTTCCTAAATGATACTATTGATTTTGGTATTTTACAAAATTTTTTTCGAAAATGAGCTATGGATAGGCGTAGTACTAGAAAATAAAACTCGACTATTACGTCTAGATTTATCTTTTTTGGTTATACCTTGATATTAGTAATTAAATATTCTTTCTTATCTGCAAAGATGGGTATTTCCTATCCTGGACCTTTAACCATTCTAAAATACCTGATTTAAAAATAGTAAAATATTCTTTTGTCCAAACCCATTTATCAGAAGTTACGACCCCTTGATCATCCTTTAAGATACTTATAAGATGACCGATCAAATGCCAACTGGAATTCCAGCTAGGGCCGACTATTTCTCCTCCACGACCATCCATTATCCTTTCTAAAATACCTCTAAGATTATTAACGGCCAATATGGCGTCTTTAAGCAACGTATCATCTTTCACATGCATTTCGTTGGTATCCACATCCTCTATAAACTTTTCTACCTTTATAAGACCTGCCTGTAAATCTATTACATCTTGTAGTGCTGTACCGATTTTTTCGCCTGTTTTGCTCATAGCCATAGGCGGCCTAAGCCCATAGGCTAAATTCTGACACAAAAATACCCCCATAAACATCAATATTAACATTATGCTAGTTATTTTATGGCTCTTCCCCATATACTCAATCTCTTTAAAAAATCTTTGCTACTATTAGACACAAAAAGGCTATGCATCCCATAGCCTTTTCTTTTCTAATATATTAAATATATTGTACTAAAATATTGACCTTGCGTCAATGTACTTCCAGATGGCTCTTTTATCAATTTTTTATAACTTTATATACCACTGGGCTAGAATTACTGCAGATAAAAGCGATACAATACCTACAATTTTACGTTTCTCGTAAATCCTGTATTCCATGTCTATTATAATCTCTAATGGCCTTAAAAATTCCCTCAAGGAAAACAATCTATTAACGCAATCGCTCCATCTTTTTAATAATTATGAAAATAATAAAAAAATCAAACCTAATAGAAAAATTAATACAGAAAATGATATAAAAATATATTTAAAAATTAAATCATTTATTTTGGTCTGCATTACAAACAAAAACAATGAAGATGCTAACACCAAGACTCCTACAGCATTATGCATTAGATAAATCTTATCATCTACATCTCTTGATATCTCTAAAAACTTCAACGGCCTTCTCAAAGAAAACCATTTATTCAAAAAAACACTCGAGTGTTTTAGAAAATTTGGAAAAACAAGGAAAGAAAATCCAGAAAGAAAAACTAGTACAGCTAATATCCCAGCAGTATTTTTGAGAATCAAATAGTATGCATTCATCTCTTAATCATAGAGTACACACAACATAATACATAAAATCAAGCTATAGAGGCGCTATTGCTTCTTTCCAAACATCTTTATTACAAACTAGCGTTCGACTGTCCCCTGATTATACCTAATAAAATAGAAAAATCTTCTTTAGGCTTCTGCCATCTATCCGTAAGTTCCCTTAAGAAAGCTTTATATCTATAATTATTTAACAACTGTTTATTCAAACGCTTTTTCTTATTATTAAAATCCCCTTTATTCTTACTCAAGCGAATGTTCTCTTTAATGGTTTTTATTCTTTTTATAGGCTGGTTAAAATAAATAATAGACTCGTTATAATCCTTACTTAGGCTATCAATAAAAGCAAGCAATGGCGATTCTGCGCTCAGAACCTTTGTAGATATTTCTATTGTCCCTGATTTTATTAAATCTACCAAGACATCGCTCAGTTCCTCCAAGCTCATCTGACCATAAGCCTGCACAAGTTCTTTCTCTTCAGTATCTTTCAAATAATGTCTTGGGTCTTGAACTCCTTGTCTAAGTTTTTGCTTAGCCATTCGTGTCCAGATATTGTCAAATGCTTCTCCTTCGCTATTAAGTATGGTATCTTTTGAAGCAACGCTATGTTTTTGTTTCAAGGGTGGAATGGTTTCTTCTGCAGATGATTGTACTTTTCGATATAGCGACATCTTCCAGCCATAATTTAATGTCGAAAGCAACGATGATTCCATCTTATGCAAATAGTGCACAAATTGGTTGTTTATATAAAGCTCCGGATCTTCAAATTGTTCATCCTTATCATAGTTATTGAGAATCAAAAAACCTTCTGGCTTAATCCATTCTGATATAGAACTCAAATATTTACCGTAAGAATTAGTAACACTTAATACTCCTTTCTGGTGATACGCATCTAGTTTCCCTTTTAGTTCACTGTGCAGTTCTTCATCTAAATTGAAAAGATCTTGATGAATGAACACGATCTTTCTTGTCTTATTATCGCCTGGCAATTTAAACTCTACTACAGGCCTACCCTTATCATCAACATCTATCTTAACATCCTCTCTGTTGACTCCCATCGCCTTTAATTCCATAATAAATCTTTCTTCAGGATTTTTTTCAAAAGTATTCGTATCAATCCAACCCACATAACGTTTGTACGTAAAATATGCGTTTTTAGAAGTTACATTATAAAGCTCCCAATTGATAGGTTCATGCCATTTTTTTAACTTATCCACAGAAAACTCAATTACGTCTATAAAATATGCCTTTGTGAAAAACGTATCCAATAGTGGCGCAGAGATATTAGGTCCTGTGCCACCCACAGCTATAACATATGCATCTAGATCTGGATTAACGGTCGATCTAATAGTTGTAGCATAGTCATCAAAGCGCTCTGCTAAATAACGCCCATTAATTAAGTCTCGCCTTAACTTAAGCAGTGCTGCTGTAGAAGCTAGCCTATCACGGTTTTTTTGCTCGGCAGTTATAAGAGGTTTTCTGAGAGACTGCCTTTTAGGCATAGTTGCAGCGTAGACTGTCCCTGTTGCCAAAAAAGACACGGCTATTATCAATATAATCTTTGTCCTGAAGTCTTTTTTAATCTTCCTCATAATCCACCCAAAAAAATAGCCTTTCCTTAGGCTTATAAGGCTATATAGTTTCAATGTATCTTTTCAAGTATAAGTATATCATATGAATGGTATGGCGGCAAGGGATGGGCACCTATTTGGGCACCACTTTCAAGGTAGGAAAACTTGCTCTGTGGATCATATAACTGTGGGGCAGGAAATTGTGACTCTTTGAAAATTACCAAAAAGCACTTTGAAAAAAGAAGATCAACTAAGGAGAAACGAGAACAAGAAGTCAGAGAAGGGAGATTTGCTTTAAGAGGCTTATAATTTCACCATTGTCCATGTGGCGCTCCAAGAATAAAATCAAGTATGTCAGGGCGATTATCTACTAACCACATAACACCCTTGCTTATAAGAAGAATCAAACAGATTATAACTACCCAAAGTATAGTATCAAACCAAATTGGGGCTTTTTGAATAGGTTTCATATTCATTACGAGGTTTTGTTTTTGGAACGGAAAGCATCTTTAACATCTTTTTTATACTTTTTCCAATAAGCAGCCCACCTTTTGAATACAGTTTCGTTATGCTTTAATAGTTTTTCTTCGCTACAATCACATTGAGAGTGCCTAATTGCATAGCCAAAAGCAAAACAAAGCGCACAAAAGAAAAGGCGCCAAAAAAGTTGCATGAGGTTTCCCAGAATCTCCATAGTCTATATTGTAGCAAAAAAGAATACTAAAATCAAAAAGTTGAGCCTAAGAAATGCCACCCCCTTCACTTACGACCACCTTTCCAGATGGGACCCATTTCTGAGATTGTGCCTGGTGGGGCGTACGGGGGTCAATTTCTTCGGGGACCATTCAGGGACCATTAGAGGACCAGAATGAGCCAGATAGAGCCAGAGTGAGCCTGAAAGAAAAGTGTTCTAACTTGTTGCCGTTAATCAGAATAGGTAGGATTTAAAGGGGTTAGGAAAAATGCCTTAATCGCCTTCGTAGGGCGGCACTCTATCCAATTGAGCTATGGGCGCAAGATCTGCAGGCTTTCTATCTTTTAAGCAATTCACGAATCTTGTTCAAAAGGACATCTGGATCAAATGGCTTTGTTATGTAAGCATCTGACCCGACTTCCTCACCAATCTTCTTATCTAAATCCTGCACTCGGGCAGTAAACATGATTACGGGTATACCTTTATATCTCGTGTCAAATTTCAGCATTCGACACACCTTATAACCATCCATCTTGGGCAACATCAGATCAAGTATAATCAAATCAGGCCTCTTTTTATATACCTTATCGAGCGCCTCCTGGCCATCTTAGCTGTAATAACTTCCGTAACCGTTGGCCTCCAATTGAATGGTTACAGCGTATCTCATATCTTTTTCATCTTCGACAAGCAATATCTTTTTCTTATCCATAGTTAAAATTTTACCTCCCTAGCAAGAATTTTTCTATATTTATTTTTAAGATTGATAAACTCGGCTCCTACTTTATATTTGTTAACAGTTTTCCCTGGAGAAGATTCCATCTTCTTTATCCAGGCTATGCGCGCCTCAGTATAAATAGACCCTTTATTCTTAGGAAAATCCAACCTGAACTGTATCCGGGAATCCGTCCTCAATAACCTACTGCTTACAAAACAAATTCCGCCTTTAGATATATCTACAGTCTGCGATGACTCTGTTTTATTCTTAGGAACGAGAATTTTAATATTTACCTTATAAAGAATCCTTTCGAAACGCCTGGTCTCTGAGCCAATATATATCTCCTTGATAGAAAAACTGACGGGAAAATGCCTAGCCTTGCGTAAATGCATCTTCCTGGGATAGGACATAACCCCCAAAGTTATAAAGGCATTTCTTGTTTTATTTTTTATAAAATATCTCTTCATCTCATCTCTGAACAAATTAGCAAGTTCAGTCGCTTTCTTTTGTGTCATCCCTGGGAGAATAATGCTGCATCTCCCATTCCGTATATCCGTAAGGATTATTGAGGAATTTCTAACATCTGCCTGGCAAGCTTTCTTAATTACTCCGTCTATAATAATCCTTATATCGTTAAATAATCTTTTGGGTTCGATGCTAACCCTTTTCCTGAATTCTTTATAATCGACTATCAATAAATTGATAAACTGCACTGATATTCCCCTATTTAATAAACTATCTATTTTGTTTTTGACCTGCTTGTTTAATTTATTTGGTCTGTAAAAAAGAGGTACAGTAAAATAAAACTTACTACCTACACCTACCTTAGATTCGACCCAAATCTCTCCGCCATGTCTCTCTATGAGCTCTTTTGCAATAGAAAGGCCCAATCCTATTCCTTTTCTTTCTGTTTCAAAAGTCTTAGAAACTTGCATGAATTTGTTGAAGATCTGGGGTAGATCTGTCCTGGCGATGCCAATACCGGCATCAACTACTGCTATCCTGACCTTGGTTTCCAAGACTTTAACCTCTACTTTAATCCCTCCGCCTTCTTCGCTAAACTTTATGGCATTATTAATAAGGTTCGAAATAACCTGGTTTATCCTGTCGGCGTCTATAAAAAGGTTGATCGCCTTACCGGGTAAATGATAGCTTAAGGTTATGCCCTTTTCCTGCGCCAATTTTTTAAAAAAGTTTGAAGAATCCTTCAATAAATCATTAAGATTAACCAAAGAATAGTGTAATTTAAGCTTATCGCGTTCTATCCTGGATATATCAAGCAACTCATCTATAAGATTCCTCAAGCGCTCTATATTATTATCTGTTTTTTTGAGTATCTCTTTTTGTTTTTTGTTGATTGAGCCGGTTGTCTCGTTCAAAACAAGCATGACTAACTGCTTGATGATTGCCAGGGGAGTCCTGAGTTCATGCGAAACAGTTGATATAAATTCTGACTTTAAGCTATTTAAAGTTTCTAATATTTCCAATTTTTTCTCGGTGCGGATCTTTTCTTTTTTAAGACGATCAAACTGCATGCGTCGAGTGATATCCCTTGTAATACCTATAAGGCCTATAACTTTTCCTCTCTCGTCTCGCATAGGTATCTTGGTCGTAGAAACGTAATTATCTATGCCGTCCGGGCGCGTAGCCCTCTCAACTTTATCTATTATAGGTTTGCCTGACTTTATAACATACATATCGTCTTCGGCCATTATCTCAGCCCGTTTTTTCGGGAAAAAATCAAAATCTGTCTTTCCTACGATGTCTTCCGGCCTAGCACCCAGGCCTTTTGCATGGGACTGATTTACTAAAACAAGTCTGCCGTTTCTGTCTTTGAAATAAATAACATCCGGGGCATTGTCCATAAGATACGACAAGAGCCTGTATTTATAACTCAACTCTTTATAGCTGATGGGGCTGGATTTCCTCTGTTTGATTTTTTTATTCTTTTTCATAAAGACGCTACCTTTTATGCAAATAGCTGGAAAAGGGTTTATCTATAACTATTTTCATATATATTATAGGATTACGTAAACCCTATGTCAATTAAAGTATAGTCGCGAATGTCCTTATGGTTTGGGTGGAGTAATCGTAATGACCCTTCCCTGATTAATCATATCTTCTATTTTGCTCTTAAGCCATTGTTTAAGCAAATTTCGTGTCAGTGGAATCAATCCTATAAATCCTATTATATCAGTTAATAGACCTGGAGTTAAAAGCAATATACCGCTGCACAAAATTAAAACGCCATCAAATAATTTATCTGCCGGCATTATACCCCGATTTATATCCTCCTATATTTTACGTAGAGTAATAAGTCCTTGCATTTTTGCTAAATATGCGCCGGTTACCCCTGTAATGACAACAACTCCAATCGCGTAACCTAGCCCTATATGCTGACCGATCTTTATTAAAAGAGCTAATTCTATAAGCGGAACTACGGTAAATAGTAAAATTAAGTATCCTAACATACTATTTCAATGATTTTATGGATCTAGGCGGGAGCGGAAGTCTCGCCAGGGGAACCTGGTGCCAGGGCATTCAGTGCTGGCTCCGCTTACCTGGCCATGGCCTAATATATTAGAATCAGGCACATCATAATATTCCTTTAGTACATTTACCAGATGCACTAGTGATCCCATTTGTTTTGATGTCATGCTGCCTTCGCTGAAATTCCCCACAAGGCATATACCTATGCCATTATAGTTCATGCCACATGCCTTGCAATGCGCACCGTCTTCCTGATGGAGCCAACGAGGGGAAACTTCGATCTGGCCATCCTGCTTTCCGGCAGTGCCATTGTCTATAACAAAGTGATATCCCAGACCTTTCCAGCGTCGTCTTTTATGGGCATAGTCAAAATTAAGCGCGTTTCCGACATCTGTAGCGCTGTGATGTATAATTATATAATCCCATTTCCTGGAAGGCCACATAGGTATAACTGATACAATAGGTGCAGCATTAGGTATTGATAGTTTTTGGCCCTGTTCCAGCATTGTAGCGTCAGCTAGATCATTCGCCCTTACGATATCCTCCATCTGAACATCATACATCTTGCTTAAGCGCCATACTGTTTCACCTGGCGCAACCTCATGAATAACATCAGCCCTCATCACTTCAGGCGCAGTCACTATCTTATGTGGCATAGTAGGATAAGGTTCTATGGCATGGAACGGCTGAGTCTGTGTTACAGGCACCCTTGCACAAGAACTAAGCAGTGATAAAACCAGAATATTTAAAAAAATTATTCTTTTTTTCATATTACCTCACTAGTTTCTTTAAAGGCACTATCTTTATACGTCTCTTTTCTATTTCAGGGATAGAATCCTTTATTGCGTTAAGGGTAGCTTCTATGTTGTGGCCTATGCCCACGGCTTTTCCATTTTTTAATGCAGTATCTGCAAGTTCCTGGATCTGCTTTTTAATATAACCCTCAAAATTTTCTGAGTCAGTCTCATCAGTAATATCTAAAAATACGTCTCTTTTTACATATCTTATGCCTACTTTACGCGCCGCCTCTAGGCATACTGAGTGTGGTGTAGTAAGGCTGTCTAAGAAAAACAGATCCTCTTCCTTTAATCTCTTAAAGACAGTCCCCATGACCCTTTTATCCTCTGTTGCCTTTGAACCCTGGTGGTTTGAAATACCCACAATGCCTGGAATATTTTTAATATCTTTCCCTAATATCTCAAGCATTTCATCTTCTTCCATGCTGGTGCGGATCGTATCAGTCTCTGGCGCCAGATCAGTTTTAGACTCCAATGGAAGATGCAATATTACATCATGAATACTATTGTCTTTTTTGACCTCTTCTGCCACATAACGAGAATACCTCAGATTAGGCAATATAGCTATAGTAAGAGGCCTGTCTATCTCAGCAACAATATCTGTATATCTATTATTATATCCCCAGTCATCTATTACAAAGGCAATATATGCCTTGGGCCTGGTTGAAAGGTGTACTATAACTATAATGATTAGTATTGTTAATACAAGGCCTGCGACTATTAATATCTTCTTTTTCATGTTTGCATTATACTGTGTATAGCCTGGCCTGAAAAGTATTTTCTTTGGCAAGCTTTGATTCTATGGCTCGAAGGAGCCGTGATCTATCCTGGATCCAAAGTGGAACTACCAGCAAGTCTTCATGACAGCTTGCGGTCATCCTTTGTATAACTGTCCCTGGCCAAAGGTACTCCAGAAATTTCACTGTTAGATCGACATATTCATCTAACTCCAGGACTTTAAATAAACCCTTGGCATACATTTCTTCCAGTTTGGTCTCTTTAATGATATGTAATGGGTGTATCTTAATCGCGTCTAGTTTAAGCCGGCCCATCTCTTTTGCAGTCTCGAGCATCATGGCCTCGTCTTCAAAAGGCAAGCCAATGATAACATGACTGCATATCTTTATGTCTTTCTTTTTCCTTGTCTCTTCCACTGCCTTAAGAAAATCTTCGTACAAGTGGCCTCTGTTAATAAATTCCAGCGTCTTTTTATGCATGCTCTGGAGTCCATATTCGATCCACACCTCGTAATCCTTTGTATACGAACCTATAAGATCTATTATCTCTGCATCAATGCAATCAGGCCTTGTTGCGATAGATACACCGATCACATCTTTGAATTCCCTCACAGTGTCATATATCTTTTTTAATTCCTCAGGCAGGGCATAAGTATTTGTATATGCCTGAAAATATACTATAAATTTCTGCGCCTTAATGCGTCTTCTGGATGTGTCTATGCCTTTTTTGATCTGTTCTTCAACTGAAAGTTTTGAGGATAGTCTTGAATTCGGGCTAAAGCCTTGATTATTACAATATATGCAGCCATGCTTGGAAACCTTACCGTCTCTATTCGGGCATGAAAATCCAGCGTCCACAGTGACTTTATGCACCCTGGACTTAAAGCCGCTTTTCTTAAAATAAGTTGAAAACCTGTAGTATCGCTCTTTCATAAAAAAATAACTTTACACTTGTGCATTGCAAAAGCGTAAAGTTAGGGGTGGATTAGATGTCTTTCAGTATAAGATTGGCCGGAGATTTATCAATAATCTCGCTGAATGAGTTTAAGGAATCCGATATTTTGTTCAGCTCCTGTGATTCGTCCACCGGGAGGGCGTCTGTGCCATTATGGTCAAGCGCATCAAGCACTCTTTTTATTGTTAGATTAGCAACATCGCAGGCAGGTTGGTAGGCCCGCTCTTTATACTCATGAGTATTGCTTTCGGACACTATGCCGCTCTCGACCAATTCATAAAGTATATCACGGACCAGGCGAATAGGTATCTCTAAAATGTGGGAGATCTGCGAGGATGTTAAAGGCTTGTTACAGCCAGAAAAATTCTTTGCCAATAGATTCACTGTACGTAAAGAAAGTCGTCTCTTGAACGAACTACTTACGTTCAGACAATCGGGTTCAAATTCATAAGTATCCACATTCTGGCACGCAAATGAGATCTCTGCGCCGAATAAAACTATAAGCCAGCTGAGCTGAAGCCATATTAAAAATAAAGGCAATGCCGCAAAGCTTCCATAGATAGCATTATATTTTGCAACACCCACCTGGAAGTTTATATAACCCAATTGCGCCAGTTGATAGATAGTGCCAGCAGCAATACCGCCTAATATCCCGGCTTTAAAATCGACCTTTGTATTAGGCATAAAGACGTAGATAAAACTAAAGAGCACCCATATCACACAGTATGGCAGGAGTTTCAACGTAAAAAAGATGACAGGGCTGAACATGCCTAACAATGCCACCTTTTCTGTTATAAGCGTGACCTGTGTAGCTATAAATACAGTAGCGCTTGAGGACATTATGATAAGAATCGGGCAAAGAAGCATTATGGAGAGGTAGTCACTGAATTTTCTACCCATAGTCCTCTGTTCCTTTATACCCCATATATCATTAAATGAACGCTCTATATTTCCCAGGACCTTTATAACTGTCCAGAATAAAACGGCTACTCCTATTCCTGCGACCATGCCTCCTTTTGTATTCTCGAGTAATGCATTCGCAAAATTTACGATCTGAAGCAATGCATCTTCCTGTCCAGGGAACCTGGTCAAAAGCTGGCCCTCGAGGAGCTTTTCAAAGCCAAATCCCTTGGCAATGCCAAATGCCATGGCTACCACAGGCACCACAGAAAGCAGTGAGTAAAATGTAAGGGCTGAGGCACGCAGCTGGCACTTGTCTTCATTAAAACCACGCAGGGCCAAAAGCACTATCCTGAGCTGCTTTATCAAAAATGACTTTCTGCGAGAATGTTTTCTTAGCTGTATTCTCCAGATATCTGTCTTAAGAAAATTTAATATCTTTGAAATCAAGACGATCTCCTTTTTTATTTTCTAAACGGCAGGATATTTTTAATTCTATCTGCGACGTTTTTAGTTGCTTCTTTGGCAGTATCAGCAAGTTTTTCTCCTGTATCCAGCGCAACTCCAGCAGTACCTTTGACCAGATCCGTCGCCCCGCCTAATACACCTTCAAGCCCGTCACTCAATAGACCTATATCAAAATTAGTAAGACTGGCAATAGACGTATTCATCAGGGCCTTAACCACGATAAGATTGGCAAATGCGTAGGAATCAGTTATATTTTCATATCTTTCATTGATGTTTACATTAAATTCTCTGACCCTGGGGGTCCTACCGTTAGAATAATCCTTATATATTACCTTGCCTATCCTTAACTCCAAGACGTCTATCTGGAGATCTGGCATCTTTGATTCTTTTTTTGCTGTTTCTTTTGTCTTCTGAACGGTCTTTAATGAATCAAGGTTGAGCTTGCCTTCTTTATTCTTTACCACAGTAAATTCCTGCAAATTCAATCTTACCTTCTCTATGTGCGTCTTGCCCTTGAAAAACGCGGCCAGGTCATAGTCCACATAGATCTCAGGCATATCCACCATTAATCTATCCTCAAATCCAGATGGGTTAAATAGCCTGAGGTCTCGTATGTCGATCAAGGTCTTTACAATGCCGACGTCCATGCTTTTAATATCTAACTTAAGGCCTGTCATGACCCTGACGCCTGCTGACACAGCTTGTTTAGCTATCACGTTTTTAGCAATCATAGTCACAAATAATACTGCTACTATAAGCATAACCACAGTAAATAATTTTTTCATATATCCCTCCTAATTAACAAGCTACCCCGTATCAAAATCGTAGCTTTAATACGGGGCAATAGAATCTTTAAAATTCATATAAGAAATTATCTTATCTTTATAACTGATGTCGGTTTCTCGTTAACGCTTACCTTAAATGAAGATGCATCTGTGCCGCATGCAGTGCCAGAGCTGTCAGCCACCATTAAGGTAACCTTGTATGCGCCGGCCTTAGCATAGATATGCGTTGGCTTGACTCCTGAACCTGTAGTGCCATCTCCAAAATCCCAGGCATAAGTCAATGCATCGCCGTCTGCATCATAAGAATCTGCTCCACTAAACTCAGAAACATCATCAATGCAACAGACATGATCTGGGTTCGGGCTTGCCACAGGGGGCGTGTTTACCAGGGCATCTATCGAGGCTGTCTGTGTAGAACAAGAGGTATTCTTATTGTCATCTGCTGTAACCTGGATCTGATATGCGCCTCCTGCGCTGTAGGCGTGGCTTATTTTTGATCTGCCTTTGCTTACATTGCCATCTCCAAAATCCCAAAGATAGCTCAAGGAACCTCCGTCAGGATCGCGAGAATCTCTTGCATCAAATGTAAAGTTCTTGCCTGCGCAAGCTGAGTCAACATCTTTAACAATGACCACAGGCCTTGAATTTACATCTACAAATAGAGAATCTGTGGCCTTGGAACATGGTGTGTCCTTTACATTATCAACCGTAAGTGTCGCAGTGTATCTTCCTCCATCTTTATACGCATGCTGCGTCTTTATGCCTTTGGCTGTGGTACCATCCCCAAAATCCCAGGTATATGCAAGATCATCACTTGAGGCGCCATAAGAAGTTGCGCCATTAAACGAGACTAACTCTTCTGCGCATGCAGCTAAATCCTCGCCTACATCTGCAAAAGGCCTGCTCATTATATTCACCTTTACGACATCAAGATCAGCGCTGCACTTTGTCTTAGAGCCATCGTCTACAGTCAATGCGACTTCATACTCACCATCCTGCTTGTAAATATGTGTCTGTTCCTTGCCTGTCTCGGTATTTCCATCTCCAAAATCCCATGTATAAGTCAAATCATCCCTATTTTCATCTTTTGACTTTGAGGCATTGAATTTTATCTTATATCCTTCTTTATAATCTGAAAAACACCTCTGTATATCGCTTCCAGCATCAGCTACAGGAGGCGCATTTACCTTTATAGTCCTTTGCAGTGTATCTAAACTGCATTCTGATCCCATGTTGTCATCTGTTTTAAGCGTGATCTTGTAGATGCCGCCTTTTTCCCAGATCTTGCTTATCTTTTGCCCTTCTGCAATAGTGCCGTCGCCCAGTTCCCAGATATAGCTCAGATTTTCAGGCGTATCGTCACTGGTCTGGCTTGCATCCAGCTTGATCTCATCTCCTATGCATGCGAGTTCAGGAGATATAAACACTGCTTCAGGAGGGGTATTTACCACGACCCTGCGGCTTGTTACAGACGTATTGCACGCAAGATCAGAATCATCAGTAACAGATAGCGTGACAATATACTCCCCTGCCTCTTCATATATATGAGCAACTACTGGTTCGGTGCTAGTGGTTCCATCGCCAAAGTCCCATAGAAATGAAAGATTTTTTGAGTCTGCATCGTGAGATTTTGTAGCATCAAAGGTAAATTTGTTGCACTTCAGATCAGAGGCCTCTTCTTTTACTACCTTTTGAGGAGCAACAAACATCTGGATCTTTTTCTTGAAATAGATAGGAAGAGAATTTCCTTTATCATCTTTTACCCTTAGGCCGCCATTGGCGTATTTCTGATATTTCTTTGTGATAACATATTCAAGCCGCCTTGTCTGCGTGTCAGTGCTAAAAGGCACTATGGTCTCGCGCCACTCTCCGCTTTTGGAATCTCCTACTTGATATCTCTTGCGAAGCGCTGTATCGTATAGCATGCTTTCCCCGCCTTCTGCATCCAGGTCATAGTTCTCGACTACGATATGCTCTGTGCCGGCAGATATCTCAGGATAAAAATACATCTTGGCGCCCTGTTCCCGAAGAAGGCGAAATGTTATATTCTTACTAAAGACTTCGGCAGTATCAGGAGAAACCGCAAGTTTAAATAGATTCTCGTCATCTCCTTTTAATGCCCTTGCTTCTACTTTAAAGGTGTACCCTGACTCTGTCTTTTCTCCCTGCTCTAAAGAATATGGGCCAAATGTAAAATATTTCTGATTATAGTCGCCTTCTGCAAATTCTTTTTTATCCAGCAAATCCTTCCCCCACACTGAAAATTCAGTCAAGGTGTCCCACGGGTTATCAGAGCTTGTCCTGAAGTCCCTCTTGCCGCCTGTATCAGGATCATAGATAGATATCTCTACATCTCTGTGCTCGCCTGCAGGCACATTAACATATAAGGTAAGTTCGCTATCCTCTTTACCTAAATAAGGATCGCCGTCCGGGCCGAACACGTAAAAATACTCGACATTGGAATCATCTTTTGGGACCTCATACGCCATAGAAGTTCCAGCCATATACGCAACACCCATTACCAACACAGCAAGGACCAAAATTAGTCTTTTCATGGCATACCTCCCTTTTTTTTCTAGGCTTAGATTTTACTACTGCAAGTGCCTGCTTGCAAGCAAATAATCAACCCTTGATTTTTGAATTTCGCATAAATGATACTATGTTAGTATTATTCTGTCAAGTAAAAAAATTTACCTTTTTAAGTTTTCTTATATGCAGGTGTCTTGACGGGATGATTAAAAACGCTATTCTAAACTATTCCAATTAAACATTCCATCTTTTTATACACAGTCTCTTTTAAAAAGACCAGGTCGCTGGGCTTAAGGTCCTTTGTTTCAACCAGCGGAAGCACAGTCAACTTGCCGTTTACCTTTGTCTTGAAAAGCCAGCTCCCTTTGGGGATAGCTCCTCTGGTGCCGTCTATTACAATAGGGAGGATGGGTTTCTTTTCCTTTATAGCCAGCTTAAAAGCGCCGTTCTGAAACTCGTTCATCTTGTCTGTTCTGCTTCGAGTACCCTCTGGAAAGAATAACACAGATACATCGCTCCTCAGCCAATGCGCAGCTTCTCGATACACATTTTTGATGCTTCCGAAATTTCCTCGTGACAGCCTTATGTGTTTACTAAGAAAAAGGCACCAGCCAATAAATGGTATTTTAAAAAGGCTTTCCTTAGCCACCCATTTGAACTGCATGCGAGTCTTATATATTATGGCAATATCAGTGAGACTTTGATGATTGACGACTACTACGTATGTTTTATGCTTATCAATGTTCTCTAATCCGCTCACCTCAATATGCCAGTATGGATTAAAACCAATGACTGCATCTGTCCACCAGAAGCATTGCGAGTGGATAATTTTTCTTTGTCTATCAAAAGGAAAAAGGATTATAATCAGGATGGCTTCTACAAAAAAGAGTACGATGGTAAGAACTGCAATAACTATCCATATTCCTGCGGAAACTATAATTGTCATTGATAATATTAAGATTGGTGATCAACGAGTCGACAAAATAAGGCCTGCATATAAATAGCAGGCCTTATCTGTTTTCAGGTTATAACTTTATTACGTTCTGAGCCTGGTTACCTTTAGGGCCTTGCGTAATTTCAAACTCTACTGCTTGGCCTTCTGCTAAAGTCTTAAAACCGTCGCCTTGTATTGCAGTGTGATGCACGAATACATCAGCTCCGTCTTCAGGTGTAATGAACCCAAAACCTTTTTGGTCATTGAACCATTTTACTGTTCCTTTTGCCATTATCTACTACCTCCTTTCATCAAGATTATAGTAAACAACGGCAGAAAAACAAAAAAACCGAAAGGCGAATTCTTAACTGCCTTACGGCTCAA
>Ga0208902_1000248_pt1 | contig 31242 bp, 20 predicted proteins | sample AntAceMetag02UKH_FD_184767 | JGI IMG/M metagenome (GOLD analysis project Ga0208902, IMG submission 184767) | Saline lake microbial communities from Ace Lake, Antarctica - Antarctic Ace Lake Metagenome 02UKH (SPAdes) (version 2) | ecosystem: Environmental > Aquatic > Non-marine Saline and...
TAATACAGATATTAATTTGGTATTAATGGATATCAATATGCCTGTACTAAATGGTTTTGAAGCAACAAAACAGATTAAAAAATTCAGACCCGAATTATACATTATTGCACAAACGGCTTATGCTCTCATGGGTGATGAAGAGAAAGCACTACAAGCAGGGTGTAATGATTATATTTCAAAGCCAATAAATGTAGAAGAACTGAAGCAGAAAATCAATAAATATCTAAGTAAAGAATGAAAAAAATATACAACCCTTAGCGTAGTTTCCTAAATGCGCTACCCCATCTAGTCAAGTCTTCCTCACCGCTGGTGAGCATTTGCAATACCTAACCCAAATCCCCCACTTACCGAAAAACATCCCCCATTCACCTAATAACTCTTCCCCAATGCTGTTTCTTGCCCTATTTTTGCCAATAGATTATAACACATAAAACGCAAAAAGATGAAAACATTAACTAAAATAACAGCGCTAATCGCAATAGCAATTATGTTCTCAGCCAGCTTAAGTTTACCACCAGTTACCTTCAACGAAGAATCATATATAGACGATATACCACTCAATACAACCGAAATATATAATGAAATAATCACCGAAAACAACCTTGCCGAATTTACTTTCGAAGAAGACCAATATATAGATGACATCCCTTTCGATACAGAATGTGTTTCAACCAATTGCCGTTATCATAAAGCCATCTCCGCAGAATTTAGTTTTGAAGAGGAGGAGTATATAGATGATATAGAGTTATAATCTTCACTAACAATAGGACAACTCCACAAGCCTTATTTTCCCATATTATTATTCTACCTCAAAGCCCACTGGCACCCATTCGCAAAACCTTACAATCTCAGATTACCCCCAACCTAAATCTCCCAACAACCCCCATCCGTCAGCATACCCTATACCTTATTAGTAAATGCAAAAAACCAATAAACCCAGTCACTTAAATAAGAAATAAACTACACGAACAATAATAAAATATTCATTATATTTGAGAACTGCTAAAAAACTCATATTCAATGAATACATCATGATTAGAAAAAGTACATAATACACACCTATATGGAGTAATAAATGTACTTTGCTTCATTTAGATAATGAAAAAATATATGTAATTTTACACATTCTCATATGTTACCACACATAAAATAACAACATGAATATTCGTAAACAATATGCTAATTTTTCAGCAAAACAAATTATAATATTGGCAGTTATATTGATTTGTGAAATTATCTTAACAATTGGCATTTATGTTACAATGGCTAAAAGAGCAAAAGAAATATTTACAAATGATTTTATATCACTTTCAAAGGAACTAAGCTCGGATTTAGAAAAAGAGATCGATACAAATCTCGAATCGTTAAATTATATTAATGCTTTTTTTTCTGTAACTGACACTATCTCAAGAGAACAGTTTAAATATTTCACATCTAATGTTTTAAGTCAACAAAAAAGTATTCAAGCACTTGAATGGATACCAACGGTAAAATACGAAAACAAAAACTATTATGAATTAGCTGCCAAAAAAGAAGGACTACTGGAATTTCAAATTAAAGAGCTAATAGATAAAAATTTAGTTCCTGTAAAAAGGAGGAAAATGTATTATCCCGTGTTTTATCTAGAGCCGTTTGAAGGGAACGAAAAAGCCCTTGGTTTTGATCTTGGATCGAATCCTCTTTTGCAAGATGCAATTCCAAAGGCGAGCAATGCTAACTCCATGGTGCTTAGTTCAAGAATTGAACTGGTACAGGAAAAAAGCAATGAAAAAGGCATATTGGCATTTAGTCGAGTTGTAAAAGACAATGAATTTAAAAGTTTTATTCTTGGAGTATTTAGGGTTGGAGATATAATTAAGGATGCTTTGAAAGATATGCCTGGTGAATTATACAATTTGACTATTTATGATATCTCAGCTAATACAGGCAATCAACTTCTTTTTCAAAAAAATGAGGACATAAATAATGACTTAACTGATGATACTAAATTGAATATACCAGAAGAGTTTCATTATGAACAAATTATTAATATAGCTGATAGAGAATGGCTAGTATTATTCACACCTTCAAAAACTTATAATAATTCAATTTCCCATTCTGCAGAATTAATACTTATTATTTGCATTATTTTATCATTTGTACTTTTCTACTATTTATATCGAAATATCATAGAGTTTAATAAGGAAGTTACTAGTAAGGGTGAACTTGCACGAAACGTAATACAGTTAAGTGAACTTAATGCCACCAAAGACAAATTGTTTTCCATAATAGCACACGACTTAAAAAGTCCATTTAATTCAATGCTTGGCTTTTCAAAAATATTAGATGAAGAATTTGATAAATATGACACAGAAAGAAAGAAGAAATTTATAAGTATTGTTAATCAAGGACTAAAACACACCTATAAATTGCTTGAAAATTTGCTTTATTGGTCTCGTTCGCAAAGGGGAACTATTGATTTTAGACCTGAAAAAATAAACATGTATTTATTATTCAAAGAAACAAGTGAATTATTAAACCAATCGGCTGAAAATAAGTCAATAAAATTAATAAATAAGCTACCTGAATATATTTTTGTTGATGCAGATAAAGATATGCTTTCAACAATTATCAGGAATTTATTATCAAATTCTATAAAATTTACACCTAAAGGTGGCGAAATTAAAGTAATAGCGAAATTAATAGAAACTAATAACAATCGGGATTTTGTAGAAATAAAGATAAAAGATAATGGAATTGGAATTCCAAAAGAAATACAAACTAAATTATTTGATATTGGCGAGAACACGCAAACAAAAGGAACAGAAAATGAAACAGGAACAGGTCTTGGTTTAATATTATGCAAAGAATTTGTGGAAAAACATGGTGGAAATATTTGGGTTGAAAGCGAAGAAGCAAAAGGAAGTGATTTCAATTTTACTTTGCCTGTAAATAAATCATAATGAGAAACTAACAAAAACTGCTTATAATAAATAGGCTTCAAACGGCATGATAAGCCAAGTTTGAAGCAAGTGTTGGACTGAATCCCAACAATTAGAACTTTATTTTACATATTACGACCTTGCCAACAACGCTCGCCAACTGCGAGTTGAGGGAGGGTCAGCTATCGTATTCAGTATTCTGTGATAGCGGATATGTTGTAAACACAAGGCTTCCTGCCTGCCGGAAGCTCAATAAACAATAAGCCGTAGCCCGACTGATCAGCAGGCGAGCTTAGCAATAAGCAGCGACAGATAATGGAAGTGCTTTTTCGAGCTCTTCAATAAGATGAAGTAGCTCTGGGTGATCGAATAACGACGACTAGCATAAAATCATGACTGATTTGCTTTTTGCAACAAGAACAGTGATATGTGTTCAACTTGATTACGTTTCAATCAGGCGGGATTTTTGCGTCAAGGATTAAGGAAACTCCTTATTCCCTGACTAAATCTTCCACATCTTCATCCAAATCTCAAACCGATATGCTAATAAAGAACTTTTTCATATATTTACGATTCATTTAAACCAAAAATAATGAAGAAGCTTATTGTATTGTTATTATTTGTAACAGGGTCAATAATAGCACAGGCACAGAATTTTGATATTACAGATAAGGACAATAAAATGTCATATTCAGTAGCAACATATGATCAAAGAGAAATGATATTGGATGGGAGTCAGAATGAGACAATCCTAGGATATTCGTATGGCTTAATTCCTGTAGCATATCCTCTATTTAATAAAACGGGTCAAAATTTTTCAGATGATTTTTCTGACATTGTTGTCTCAGAATTAATGAAAGAAAATCTTAATTGCCAGTTAATACACACAAAATATAACATGTCCAAAAATGAAATCATTAACCACCTTAAAGATACTAAAACTGACAGGTATTTACTATTTACCATTAATAGTTGGCGATCTGACTCACATACGGCAGCTATGGGTGGGTTAAAAACAACTATTTCCTATGATATTACAAGGGAAGTATTTAACAAAAATGGAAATATATTACATTCAAAAACTATAGATGGAACAGAAGCTCCATTTAAAGGTGGTAAAAAGAAAATCCGTGACCGAAACTGGGAATCTGTACAAAACAAAATCTCTATTCTTCTCCATAATGAATGACAGAAATATTATTTGTATAAAACTATACTAACCCGTGATAGAATTTTGTATTTAGTAGATAGTATATTTTATGCCTAATAGATGAATAATTTTTTTACATAGCCGTAGCTATAGAACTAAATTATGAAGAATAGTAGGTGCAAAAGATGCATATAATATTACAAGATTCTATGATGGGTTAGTATAAATTAGCATAGACTATTCTTATAGATAGTATTGACTTGCAAACTAAACCCCTCCAACTAGCGCAAGCGCGACTTGTGCTTTACTAAAAACCCTCATCTAGCTCACTTCCAATCAAGCCCGTGCGCAAGCGAGACTTGTGCCCTATCTAACACAGAGCATATTTAGCCTCCAAGAAGTTACATAATAAGGTATTATAGTACAAACACTAAAAACCCACCATGACCGGCTTATGTCCTATAATGTTATTATGTAAAATAGCCCTCGACTCACCATAACCGGCTAACGCTGACCCTACAAAAAAACATCCCACCGCTCGCAGCTCCAACCCAATATGTTTTATTTGCTTTCACACAGAGAAGCATTAGCAGCCCCCCTAAAGCCCTTTTAAACCAGTAACTAAACAGACACATCAGTTATAACAAACCATACAGTACAGTCTCATTCATTCCGCTACATTCATTTCACCCGTACAGTATTTCACCATATTCCAATTCAAATCCAGTAACAACAGGTATGAGTAAGTCAACACAAAAATAAAATGCCACCCTACAAAAAAATAGTCTGGTTAAACAAACTGCATTGCCATAATCCCAAATAATACAGTAGCTTAACCAAACTATTTGCTTCCTGATAATTTTATTTCCGCATTGCCATACACATACGCCGACCCTAAAGCCCCACCACAAAAATCCCAAACCTACAACACCCCTTAACAATACTCATCTATTTTAGTAACTTTACAAATTCCTAAATTAAACTCTAACATTATGAAAAAGATAGCCTTATCAACCATAATCTTTTTCTTTACTATTTTGCTGTTTTCACAGTCTGATATTATCTATCCTTCAATAAGCAAAAAAATTATCCGGCGATGTACAATTACTGAAGTGAAAAATATTAATGTAGTATATTATACTAAAAACTTCATCTCTGACTCAGTTCAAGCATATGCAATAACAAAAGATGGGAATTATATCACATTAAGTTTAGACAAAATTAACCTGTATCATAACAACCTTGATTTTCAAAATGGTTCTTTTACTTATAAGGGTCATGATTATAGTTACTATGAACATGAAAACAAAAGGGCTTTGGGGCCGCTTATAGCTGGCTCCATATTAGTTCCTGTTGGAGCTACTTTATTAATCTTAGGGGTAAATAGCGCAAGTTCTTTAGAGGGCGGAGACCCTGCTCAATTAATATTAGTGACACCAGGATTTATAATAACTAATGTTGGTATACCATTATTAATATATGGGATTATTAAATCTTTTAATAGTAAGCAAACTATGAACAGAATAAAAAATAACTCAAACCTTTCTTTTGGTACAACAAATAATGGGATTGGGTTAGTTCTAAATTTCTGATTTATCTAAGTTCAAATGAAATTTCAAATGACAATCCTGTAACTGCAAGCTTGAAAAAAAGATAAAATGAATATATTAATTGAACCATTAGCGTATTTAATCCTCATTTCACCTTTGCTGATAATAGGAAAGAAAAAGGATAATTGGGAAAAACATTATTTGATAGTATTTGCTTTGTATATGATTTTAGATCACGTAGTAATAGTTCTTCCGATTCATTTTGAATATCTGGACTTTATTGATTTAAAAAAGAATTGGACCGGGAAAATTTTTAGTTATGTATTAGCTGCGGTTTTTTTATTATCATATAAAAGAATTCCACTAAAGGAGTTTGGACTTACACTGGTCCAAAAGGAGGGTTCCAGGAGTTTTGCAGTTAAGACAACGATTATTATTCTAATTTTTATGATTGGATACTGTTTTTTCATAGGAAGGCATAAAGCAAGTATTGAAAATATAATGTTTCAATTAATAATGCCCTCAATTGTTGAAGAAATTGCTGACAGGGGAGTTTTGTTAACACTACTAAGTATGATTTTTATAAGTAATTTAAAAATCGGAAAAACCTACTTTGGAATGGGAGTAATTATAACAGCGGTTTTATTCGGACTTTTTCACGGATTGAATATTAAAAATGATTTATCAATGACTATGAATTGGGTTCTTTTTATTTATACCGGAGTTTTGGGGTTTGTATTTGCACTTGTAAAAGAACGTACAGGTTCGTTAGTTTATCCCGTCCTGCTTCACATAATAGTGAATATTGTGCCAAATACAATGGGATATGTTTTCTAATATGATTAAATTAATAAAGCCAGCAGGTAACAAAAAACATAGTGCATGCCGCCATTAGTAGTACATAAAAAAAGAATTGGTAAATTTGAACGATAGTGAAACTAAAGAAGATTATTGAATAAAGTGCGGCACGCACCATATTCAAAACGTTATCATCAAATAGAAATTTAATATAAAATGAAGATATCATGAAAAACAAAAACACTATTTGGCTGTACTTAAGTATCGTTTTTATTCTAAGTTATGGATGGCAGTATTTAATTTATGTCACTGGAGGAGTCGAATCAAAACTATTTCCACTCCTGATGTTGTTTCCAGGTATTGTTGCCGTAGTTTTTATAATTTTTAAAAAGACCGGCTTTCGAAATATAGGTTGGGGGTTAAAAAAATGGCAATACATTTTTCCGGCTATTATTGTTCCACTTGTAGTTTCTCTTGGACTTGTATATTTAATTGAAGCATTAAATTGGGGAGTACCATCTGAAAAACTCTTTGTTTTTAGTGAAGGTATGCTTGAGAGTACAAAAATAGGATTACTTCTCGGCAATGAGAATCAAACTATACCATTCTTTCTTTTTAATATTATTCTTTCCCACCTTTTATTTCTGATTGTCGGCAGCCTGTTAACCTTAGGAGAGGAATTGGGTTGGCGTGGCTATTTACAGGAAAAAATCTTAAAAAAATATGGTTTGTTCTGGGGTTTTATGATACTAGGGGGAATTTGGGGTTATTGGCATCTGCCAATAATTTTAATGGGTTACAACTTTCCAAGCCAACCCGTTTTAGGTGGACTTTTACTTATGCCAATAGGAACCATATTCCTTGGGATATTCCTAGGTTGGATTTATTTACGTTCAAAAAGCATCTGGATGCCTGCTTTAGCTCATGCTTCTTTGAATCTTTTTTCAGGTTTTCTCTATAGTATGACGATGCATTATACTGAGATATCACGCCAATTATTATGGATTGCCGCTTGGGGAATTATTGCAACTTTCTGCTTGATTAATCTATATAAAAATAAACCAATATTCTGGCAAGAGATAAATACAACAGCAGATAACAAAAAATAAACGCCATTAAAACAGGCGTTTATTAAAAACGTTGTACGCAAACTGGTACGGCAATAGCAAATGGAGGTACTGCTTTTGTAAATACCTATCATTGGAGTTCCAGCAAGTACTTTAATAGCACCGCGTGGGAACAGTACTTCGGCAGTAGTTACCAGGGCGAAAATGATAAGCGCTACTCGAACAGAGTGCGTGCAGTTCGGGCTTTTTAACCATTCAGCTATTTAATACCAAATAAACATCAAAATGCGCCATATAATCTGTTTCTTTTTAATCTGAATTTCTTTATAGTATGTTTCCGTAGCTATGGCTATGCAAAAATTCTATTCATCATTCAGTCAAAAAACAATTCAAATTCTAAAGGCGCAGTTTGACCTTTAATTGGTATAATACCAAATAGCAACCAAAATGAGCCTTAAAATCTATATCAATGATTTTCAGTTCAAAGATGTTGTGATTGTGACTTTTCCTAAAGGACATCGATAGTTTTACCTTATTCTTCCTCAAATCTCCTTGAATTATCCAGATAGTCCTTCAGAAATTTGAGATCAAATAGGGCAAAACTATCTGATGCTGTGTACAAAGCTTACATCAAACTGGGGTTATTACTTTGCTTTTATATCATAGGCTTGAATAGCATTACCATGTCTGATATATAATCTGCCTTTATTTATTACCGGATGAGCAAAATGCTCTCTTGAACCTTTTTTCATTTTAAACTTACCAACAACTTCCATATCCGTAGGATTTTGTGTTATAAGCATAACGTTACCAGCAAAGTTATAATAATACAGCATGCTGTCTGCAGCAATTACTGCACCACTTCCTATCTTCAGCTTACTGCCAATTTTTCCTGTTTCCGCATTCACACTTTTAAAATTTCTTTTCGCGGTACCACAGCCATAAAGGTAGTTTCCAATTTTTACAATTCCTCCCATGTAGCTATCAAAATCCGGGTTTCTCCATACTTCTTCTATGCTTTTTCCATCATCAGACAATTTTAATTTTACACCACCATTTCCATCTCCAGCTGCATAGTAGATATTTCCATCATCAAAAATGATAGTATTACTATGAGTGTCACCTAGTCCTGGCTTTCGTTCATCAGGCTTTGTATTGTCTTGATTTTGAGTCCAAAGCAATTCCCCCGTTTTAGTATCGTGCCCCATTAATTCATACGCAGAAAAATTAACGAGTACATTTCTGTCTTTGAGCTTTATTATTTGAGCTGAGTTATATCCGGGTCTTTCAGAATTGCCTTTGCTTACCCAGATTAATTCTCCTGTATTTCGATTAAGGGCAACAACATTTGTATCTGGACCTCCAGGTGTACAAAATAGCTTTTCATCTTCAATAATCACCGACTCTGAATATCCAAACAAAGGAAATACTCCATGAAGATCGTTTATCATATCTACCGACCAAATTTCATCGCCTGTAATCCTGTTTATACAATAAACAACTCCTAAACCTGAAACAAGATAAATATTATTTCCAATGATTGTTGGTGCTGATCTGGATCCAGTATAATTTACCATCCATGCTTTCCCAAATGCTTTTTTCCACAATAAATTATGGAAATTATCGAATGAGAATAAATAACCCAAGCTATCAATTTCACCCATTACATACATTCGATCCTGTGTAAAAATGGGAGACCCATACCCATTTCCAATACCTACATATTCCCAAACAAGATTTGGACCGTCCTCGGGCCATGTACTAAGCAAATTACTTTGATTATAGTAACCACTTCGGTTTTCACCCCTCCATTCAACTACTTCTTCTTGCTTTGTTACTTCATCTTTTTTTTCGCTAACTTTAGTATTATTAGCCTGGTCGCATGAAGCCAATGTAATTAACAAGAATGATATTGCAAATAAGCTGATATTGTGTTTTTTCATATTTTATTGTTTTATTGCCTTAATTAATTTCTTTTACGCTCTTTAACATCAAACGATCATGACGATACAGAAAATATTCCTTTATCCATAATTATTATTATATTTATTTTGGAATTAATTCGCACAACTTCCACACAGGGTTATTTAAGATTCAATTCCATTTAAAATCATCATACTATCTTGATGATTATCAATATTATATAAATTTATAAAAATTAAATGTAAGTTATTATTATTTCATCTAAAACTACCTCTTTTTTATCAAATACTATCAGGTGAAGGATTTGTTTTATTAACATTTTAAGAGTTACGTATGACAATATTAAAATAGTATTTTGCAAGATGGTGATGGTGTGCCAGAGTATTCCAGCTCATAATGGTAATGAGTGGATAAGTTTAGTTATGATTATTAGTGTAATCAATATAAATTGTATATTTAGCTTCACTAATTTGACCAATCGAAAACTTAAGTCTATACTACTTCATGGAATATATAGATAAAACTGAACATTAATTTATTAAATAAAATTTCATGAAATCAGAAATATCATTATCAGAGTATAAACTATCATTTAGAAAAATTGCGATTAAAGAACAAAGAATTGGCTTCTTAATCCATAGCTTCTTTTATGTAGTTACAAATTCAGGACTAATTTATTTTAACTTGTCCTCAAAATCGCAATATAGTTGGTACTATTGGCCTTTATTGTGTTGGGGATTCGGCCTAGCTATGCATTTCCTTTTTGGAGTTTTACTATTTAAAAAAGCCATAATGAAAAAAGAAGAACTTGCTGAAAAGAATATAACCGAACAAAAGAAAATATAAATCCTATTTGAATTGAAATTGAAATAAAAAAACTATGCCTATCCAACCTTAACCACCCCCTGGGTAGTCCCCCACCCTCAGCGTAGGCTCTGACTACCCTGTTATATCTATCCAACCTAAACCTCCTTGCCTACCGAAGATCAACGTAGGCAGGAACCTCAATCCAAAAAAACATTCAACAAAAATTCAAAACATATATTTTTTTTTATATATTTGGGGGTCTGCTAGAGAAAATTAACATGACTAGCGATTCTGATACGTTTACTAGCTAAGTTTTTTTTCATATTGCATAAAAAACTAAATTACCATCAAATGAGAAATATTTAAATACTACACATTACAACTCAAAATTTTCTTTTAAAGATACTTCCAAAGTAGCATTATGAATTGTACGATCATAATGTGAACAACTAATTAAGACTCAGATTATAATTTATTTAAACTAACCAAAAGGTAGGCTTGCCTGCCAGCAGGCATGGAAATTTTGGTTTACCCGCCGGAGTTCTGTTACTATTTTAAAAATATTTTCAGAACAAAGGTGGGTTATTAAAACACAATAAAATAGACTAATTTAGGATAAATAATAATAAAACCACCATGAAAAAACTAAAACTTATTTTATTAGCAATTCTATTATGTACAATCTATTCAGTAACAGCCCAGGTAGCCATCAATGGTGATGGCAGCGACCCTGATGGTTCAGCCATACTGGATGTAAAAAGTAACGAAAAGGGACTGTTGATACCCCGAATGATCGAAAGCCAGCGGACAGGCATCACTACCCCTGCCACAGGTTTGCTTGTTTACCAAACCGATGGCAACCTAGGTTTTTATTACAATGCAGGCACCCCGGCCACTCCCAACTGGATACAACTCTCCTCCACTCTTATCACCCAATTAGCCGATGCCGATGGCGACACCAAAGTACAGGTGGAAGAAACTGCCGATGAAGATAAAATCCGCTTTGATGTGGCAGGCAGCGAAACCATGGTGCTGGATGGTAGTGGCATTTTGTCTGTCGGAACTTATGGCTCCGGCACTGATTTAACTGTTTCCGGTGAAGGCACACGTATGATCTGGTATCCCAAAAAAGCAGCTTTTAGGGCCGGAACTGTAGATGGTGACCAATGGAATTTAAGTAATATAGGAGATTGCTCAACTGCAATGGGAAAAAACACAACTGCCAGCGAATGGGCTTCAACCGCAATGGGATATCACACAACTGCCAGTGAATCTGCTTCAACCGCAATGGGATATAGCACTACCGCCAGTGGAGAATCGACAACCGCGATGGGAAATTCTACCACTGCCAGTGGATGGGCTTCAACCGCAATGGGACATTGCACTACCGCCAGTGGAGGAGCATCAACCACGATGGGACATTGTACAACTGCTAGTAATTGGGCTTCAACCGCAATAGGCCGTAAAACAACTGCCAGTGGAGAAATGTCAACAGCGATAGGGTATTACACTACCGTCGAGGCTTATACTTCTCTTGCTATTGGAATGTATAATGTGGGAGGAGGAACAAGTAATTCCTGGGTTGCTACTGATCCGCTATTTGAGATTGGAAATGGTACAGATGAAGACAACAAAGCAAATGCACTAACCGTACTTAAAAATGGGAATGTAGGGATAGGCACTTCAACACCAGCAAGCATACTGGACATTGCAGGAGAATACCACTTCCCTTCCACAGATGGTTCTAACGGGCAAGTGCTGACAACAAACGGTAGTGGCGTTTTAAGTTGGACAAGTCCTTCTGTTGATAAGTCTTCTGTGGGATCAGCACCATACGATCGCAGGCTAAAAAAAGATATCCAGGCATTAAATACAGAAAACAACCTGTCCAAAATATTACAATTGGAGGGTGTACGCTTTAAATGGAAAGAGAATTATAACGACAATTTAAACCTTGGTTTTATTGCCAAGGATGTTAAGCCTGTCATCCCCGAAAGTGTACGTTACGATACATTGAACGATATATATTCGATGGAATATTCGGCCATCATTCCTGTTTTGGTAGAAGCCATCAAAGAACAACAACTAATAATCACAGAACTAAAAACACGCATCGAACAATTGGAGAAATAAAATAGACCCCACCTCCACCTCAGCGTAGTCTCCTGACTACGCTGTTATACCTATACAACCCCCACCTCAGCGTAGGCTCCTGACTACACTGTTATACTTACTTATACCTATCCAACCTAAACACCCTCAGCGTAGCCTCCAAACTACACACTGAAAGCCGTTTAAGTACTTTTTTTCACAATCCATTCATACATTGTTTCAAGAGCCAATTCATAATTTCCGGTCTGACAATGATTCTGTGCATGTTCTTCTTTCGTGAAAATTCTTCCTGTTACGGATTTTGCATTTACTAAAGCATTCACTTGCATTTCATGCATTTTAATGGGAATAAGATGGTCATTCATGCTATTCATAATCAGAACATCCTGCTTTACGAGCTCCGAATGGATATTCTTAGTATTCAGTTGAAGGTACAAATCCAGGGCATCCATAGGTTTGCTTTTTTTTGTGATATATTTTAAATGATCAACCATCCATGATGCCACATTATCCCTGTTTTCAAACTTCATAACAGCCATGCGATTCATGAAATTTGGCCAATGATTTATACACCATAAATGAATCGTGCGAAGTATTGAAGGCATACTTTTCATGTAATCTATTGCGTGTCCTGTAGCAATCACCCTTTTTATTCTGTGTTCAAAAGCAGATGCACGCAAGCAAAGCCATCCACCCATCGAAATCCCAATTAAGGTTACATCATCAAGCTGAAAATAATCCAGTATTGCCTTAGTCGGGCGCTCCCACTCAATAGTTATAGGAATATCATATTTTCTCAATGTATTTCCTTGTCCCGGTCCTTCAAATCCTATCACTTCGAAACCATAATTTGAAAAATATTTCATCATGGAGTAAAATTCCTCAATAAATGAATCAAAACCACCATGAATAACAATTGTTCCCTTTTTTGTACCGACTTGATGAATTCTTAAAGAAGTTAAAAAAGAGTTTTCATATGGAACTTCATGTTTTTCAATTCCCGCATTGGCAAACACCTTGTAAAATAGGTTATTAAACTTATTGTATAGTATACTTTTTTCAGGATCATTTGATTTAATATAGAATTCGGCTGCTCTATAATAAAATGCGGCATTTACTAATCTTTCTTCCAAAACGGCTTTTTCTGCCAGTTTTATCATTTCTGTTTTCCAGTCATTAAAAGATTTAATTTTTGAGCCAACCTCTTTCAAATCATCGTATCTGGCATATCCAAAAGAATATGGTCTGTTCAGTTGGAAATTATAAAGTTGCTTCTTATGAAACTTTTCATAACCTACTGGAAATATAAAATCGGTATTATTAGAAGTTGCCATATTTATGCAGAATTTAGTTCGTTTTCAAATGTAGTAATTAATCACAAACCAATATTGAGATATAATTTGAGATAGTTTGTGGTATTGCTTATTGATATAAAATAATTAAGGTGTACAATTAAATACTTAGTTTATTTAACGTTAATCAAAATATTATAATAATTTTATGAGGAGAATAGCCTGTGATAATATTTTTGCCACAGATTATTCACAATATAGTTACAATTAAAATGATATGTAATTATTTGAAATCCTCACAAAAATAATATATAATTGCGCTCTATTTTGGATGCCCAGGCTTTACTACAGTCTCGTAAAAAAAGAAGGTGCCACAAAAAGTTTTTGCACACCCTCTTTTATAAAGCACTGGTTACCTACAATAACTAAATACCTTACCTACATAAAATGCAACAGGGGTCATTGTTATTATAAAATAATCCAGGTTAAATCTTTACTAATAACCAACTGAAGGCACTCCCATTTCTTCCAAGATGAATCCCGCATCGCCAAACTTCTCGGTTACAAAAAGTACATATCTCATATCAACAGAAATGGTTCTTTGCTTTTCCAGATCATATTGCCAATCACTAATCATAGCTTCATAGTTACCGTCGAATGCTACTCCAATAATTTCGCCTTTAGCATTCATAACCGGACTACCACTGTTACCACCAGTAATATCGCATTGATGCAAGAAAGCAACAGGAACATCATTTAATTCAGGGTCAACCCATTGGCCGAAATCTTTCTTCTTATAAAGTTCTGTTAAGCCATCAGGTGCATCAAATGGTTCCACGTTTTTATCCTTATCAATAACTCCTGTTAAAGATGTAAACGGATTATACCAGACAGCATCAGCAGGTACGTATCCTTTTACAGGGCCCGATGTAAAACGTATAGTGCTGTTAGCATCAGGATACATATTGGTGCCTTTCCAGTCGTATAATGCGTCAATATATAATTTTCGAAGATCAATTATATTGACTGCGAATATTTCAGAAGCTTTGTTACTTTCTTCTACTACAGGTTCTATATTAGCAATAATATTAATGAATGGATCATTCATTGCTACCAACTCATCCACAGTTTTTCCAAATAAACTTCTTGCAAATTCCAGATCGTTTAGTTTTGAAGTGCTATAAGCCCAATCAACATACTCATCAATGGTTCTGCTTTTGTCGTTAAGTATATAATCAAGTGCTACAATACGTTGACTACCTTGTAGTTCGTTGGCCATATTCAGTCCCATAGCCAGTAATTCTTTGTCTAGGGGTTCATATAGATTTGCATACTGATATTGCATACCTGCTTTAATATTTTCTATTAATGACTCATTAATCCTTGGATTTCTTTCTTTTTTTGGTTTATCCATTTCTTTGGCAATCATAAATGCATAGCTAGCTACGCCCAACTCCGTGCCGGCCAGCCCTTGTATGTATCCAAGAACATTGTCTCTGTCCTTAGTTTTATATAATACCTTATACTCAGCTTTAATATCAGAAAGTATGTTACCATATTTTTCTTTTCGTAAAGGATCGCTATTAACCCAATCAGCAAACTTTTTCTCATATTCAATTTTATCGCCAACATAATTGGTGTTTGTCATACCATCAACTTTTCCCTGATAGTTTTTCATGGCATTTGCGAGACCTGCTCTCATTCCAGCTACCTTAATTTTTCCTTCCAGATCATCTTTTGTTAGATCATCCATTAATTCAATAATTGTTGCGAAATTATCGATGGAAAATGGGTAGTTATATTTTAGATTCCAATTTGCTGAGTTAGATGTACGATATCTGGTTGTAGTGCCAGGGTAACCCATAATAAAAGTAAAATCTCCGTCTTTTAAATCTTCTTGAGCTGCTTTTAGCCAAACTTTAGGTTTGTAAGGCACATTATCTTCGCTAAAACCGGCACCATTACCTTCAGGAGTACAATAAACTCTGAGGAAAGAAAAGTCTCCTGTATGACGTGGCCACATCCAGTTATCTATATCACCACCATACTTTCCAATAGAACTGGGTGGTGCATAAACTATACGTATATCTTTAAAAACTTTGTAAACAAACAGTATGTATTGTTTACCATTATACATAGCAGTAACTCTTGCCTGAATATCATCAGCTTTTTTTTCAATTGCATCAGTAATTTTAGCAATTTTTGCATTAATTTTTTTATCTCGCTCCAACGGATCATCAATACCTTTGGCTGCTTTTAAGATTTCAGAAGTAACATCTTCCATTTCTATGAGTGACCTCGCCTCATATCCCGGTGCTTCGATCTCATCAACACGATTTCTGGCCAAAAAACCATTTGTCAGGTAGTCATTTTCAGCTGATGCTGCCCTTTGCAAAGCGCCAAAAGCTACATGATGGTTTGTAATAATTAATCCATCTGGTGAGACAAAAGATGCTGTTCCACCGCCCAACTGAATAATGGCATTGTATAATGCAGGTTGATCAGGATTATAAATATCTGTGGTCTCAATTTGCAACCCCTTTTCCTCAAGATTAAGGTTATCAATTTGAGTTAGAAGCCACATACCCTCTTGTCCAACAGAAGTTAGAACAAAAGTAAGTAAAACAAAAAGTGTTAATAAATAGTTTTTCATGGTACGATAATTTAAGTTTATAATAAAGTTTATATGCAAGGCATAATTATATTTATCAATATATGCCGAAGCTAATTATTCATATTTAAGAGCATCAACCGGATTAGTTGATGCTGCTTTTAATACATGTATGCTTATGGTTGCTATTCCCACAACTAGTGCAGCAAATCCGGCTAATAGTATGGTAGGCCATTTTATATCTACAAAATATATAAAGCTCGACTCAAGCCAAATGCTTAGCCTCCAATATGCAATTGGAACCGCCAGGATAAAAGCTATTATTATTATCCAGATGAATTCTTTTAATAACAAGAACATAATATCACCAACAGTAGCACCATTAACTTTCCTGATACCAATTTCTCTGGTCCGTTGTTCAGTAGTATATAACGAAAGTCCAAACAATCCAAGTAATGCTATAAATACAGTTATTATCGTAATAACAATAAATATTGTATTAATCTTTTCTTCACCCTGGTACATTTCTTCCTGAATTTGTGATAATAGTTTATAGTCGAAAGGGCGTTTTGGATTATAGTCTGTCCAGACTTGTTCAATATGAGCCAACGCATTATCCATTTGCCCATCTGCAACATTTACTGTTAAAAAATATCTGTTAAAGGGACTAATAAATAATATTATGGGTTCTATTTTATTATGTAACGAAGTAAAGTGGAAATCTTTAACAACTCCTATAACTTTCATGAATCTCCCCCCCGATCTATCCAGATCAAATCCATAGTGGAATTTCTTACCAATTGGATTACCTGTCCAACCAAATTGCCTCACAGCTGTTTCATTAATAATTACTGCGGCCGTATCGTCAGTACCCATATTTTTATCAAAATTGCGTCCTTCCAGAAATTTAAACTCCATTACATCGGGGTAATCGTAATCGCATTGTGTAAGGATAACTGCAAGCTCTTTCATTTCAGATTCCTGCTCAACTAACATTACTTGTATCCAATTGTTTCTGCCTGGTATTCCTGTAGAGTTTGCAGCAAATTCAATACTCGGGCTTTGCAATAATAATTCTTTGAATGGTTCTACTTTACTTCGAAATGTAGAGTCCTGCATTTCAAGAACCACCACATTTTCCTTGTTAAATCCAAGATCCTTGTTTTTGAGAAAATGCAATTGATCGGAAACAACCATTGTAGATATGATGATAACTATGGCAATGAAAAACTGAAAAATCACTAACCCTCTTCTCATTAACAAATTTGACTTACCGTTTCCAACAGTAATACCTTTAAGTACTTTTAATGGCATAAAAGATGAAAGAAAAAAAGCAGGATAACTACCTGATACAATACCTATAACCAAACTTACTATTGTAACCAACAGTAGATTACTTGTATTAATTAGATGACTAAATTCAAGTTCTTTACCAGTAAGCACATTAAAATCTGACATTAATATGAAAACTATGCACAAGGCTAACAGAAGTGCTATTATCGATAGCAGAACAGATTCGCTCAAAAATTGAATGATCAATTGTTTTTTCTCTGCTCCCATTACTTTTCTCATACCCACTTCTCTTGATCTTTCAGAAGATCTTGCTGTAGCCATATTCATATAATTAATAGCTGCTAATAACAGTATGAACAAAGCTGCTGTTGAGAAAATGTAAACATATGAAATATTACCTGTTGGAAGATCAGCTGAAAGGGTTGATGTGAGGTGAACATCCGCAAGTTTTGTAGTTTCAAGATCAAAGGAGGCATTAAACTGATCACCAACTGATTTCATGTATTTTTCATAGAACTGTGGAAACTTCTCATGAATGCTGCTTATGGAACTATTTTCATTTATCAAAACGTAAGCATAGAGGCCAATATTCCAGAATCGTCCAGGCTCCATACTATTAAACTCTTCCTCACCATCTTCTTTTGCAAGAGTACTTCCTGAAAAAAGCGCATCAAATTTGAGATGCGAATTACCCGGCAAATCTTCCACAACAGCAGTAATTTTAAATTGTCTGTCTCCTCCTGTTTCTATTATATTACCGATTGGGTTTTCGCTTCCAAAATATTTATTAGCTATTGACCTGGTTAATACAGCAGTATTGGGTTCTGTTAGGCATCCTTCAAGATTACCCATAACCCTTTGGTGTGTGAATATTTCAAAAACACTCGAATCGGCATAGTAAAAATTATCTTCATAAAACTCTTTTTCTCCTACTTTAATAAGTACATTATTAATGTCATTAAACCTAACAAAATTTTCTATTTCAGGGTATTCAAGCTTTAGTGCCGGTGCCATTGGTATTGGTGCTATCGCAAACCGATCCTGTTTTGTTCCAATTGTATAATTCGATTCGAGTCGATATATCCTATCTTCATTTTTATGATAACGATCATATGATAATTCATCACCAACATACATGAGTATGAAAATAAAAGTAGTAAAGCCCACCGTAAGTGCGGCAATATTCAAAAAAGCATAGAACGGACTCTTAGTAATATTGCGTAAGGCACTAATAAAATAGTTTTTAAACATATTGCCGAATGTTTTTTTGATTTAAAAAAGAGTACTGATTACTTTAGATTTTCTGAAAGTACTTGTCCATCAAACAAATGAATTATTCTATTACTATACTCTGCATCGCGCTGTGAATGGGTCACCATTATTATTGTAGTACCATCTTCATTTAAACCTGATAATAAACTCATTACTTCATCACCATGTTTTGAGTCGAGGTTACCTGTTGGCTCATCAGCAAGAATAAAATGAGGTTTTGAAACAATGGCCCGGGCAACTGCCACACGCTGTTGCTGCCCACCTGAAAGTTGATTTGGATAATGCTTCACGCGGTGTGCTATTTGCATCGATTCCAGAGCTTCTTCAACTTTCATTCGACGCTCTTTTGTACTCATTTTAAGATAAATTAGAGGAAGTTCAACATTCTCAAATACATTTAACTGGTCGATGAGGTTGAAATTTTGAAATACAAAACCAATATTATGTTTTCTCAACCTGGCTCTTTGTCGCTCACTATATCCGGAAACATTTTCATTAAGGAAGAAAAAATCTCCACTCGATGGTGTATCTAACAATCCAAGCACATTGAGCAATGTTGATTTTCCACAACCCGAAGGGCCCATAACTGCTACAAATTCGCCTTGCTTAATTTCAATATTTATTTTATTCAATGCGGTAGTTTCAACTTCATCCGTTCTGAATATTCTTGTAAGATCTACTGTTCTTATCACGATTGTATGTTTTAAATTAATATTATTAATTACTATTTATTCAATATCATTACATTATATACTTTCATTTCCATTCTTTTTCCTAAACATGATTGGGATTTCTGTTTTTAAAGGTGCTCCTATTTCAACAAGCTCCCAATCTTTGTCGTAGTCTTTTATTTTATGCTTAAGAATAGTGACTCTGTCCTCCTGGTTATTACCTTCCCAGTCTATCAGTTCAACTCTGTACTTCAGGGTTTTTTTACGACCATTTATTCTTACGTCGATTTCTACATTTTGCTCAACGTCAATTTCCGGTATTAGTATGACTATTTCTCTCATAATTATAATATTTAGTTATTCATATTTAATAGAATCAAGAGGATCAGAAACCGCAGCCTTGTATGCTTTATAACCAACAGTAAGCAGGGCAACAACAAGAGCTAACAACCCTGCAGCGATAAACACCCAATATGGCATACTTATTCTATAAAAGAAATTCGATAACCAGTCATCCAACAAATAGTATGCTAATGGCCAGGCAATTACATTTGCCAGCAATACCCAGTATGTAAACTGACGGGTTAGCAGAAATATGATACTACCAACTGGGGCACCATGAACTTTTCTTATTCCTATCTCTTTTGATCGTTGTTGTGCTATAAACGCAGCTAATCCAAAAAGCCCCAGGCAACCGACAAAAATTGCCAATATAGTAAACGAAAGGAGTATATTTTTCATCCTTGTTTCTTCAATATATAGGCTCTTATATCTATCTTTCAGAATGAAATAATTATACTCATCATTGGGAAATATCTCTTTCCAAACCTTCTCCATTTTTAGGATAAATCCTTGCAAATCGGAAGTGTTGTAGCGTATAGTAATGTACTCCATCCAATCTGGATTTAGTTCAAATGTTATTGGCTCAATTTCTTTATCAAGAGGCTTAATGTGAAAGTTTTTTACAACTCCAATTATCTCACCTGATTCAAAATCCCCTTCTTTATCAAAGGTACCATAATGCTTTCCTATTGCATCTTCAGGATTAGCAATGCCTATTTTCCTAATCACCTGTTCATTAACAATATATTTAAAAATGGTATCAGTTCCATATTCTTTTGAAAATGGTCGACCTGCGAGAAATTCAATTTTATATGTTTCGAAGAAATTGTAGCCAATTCCAATATATATCGACGATATTACGTCCTCCATATCATCTGATTTATAGGCTTTATCAGAAAAGTTTATTGCAGCAGGTATTGAACCTGAAGTTGTTACATCTTTTGTTTCTGGATATTGGAGAACTCTACTTTTATAAGTCTCAAGATTATTTCTTACTTCACTACTTTCAGTTGAAATTACAAAAAGATTTTCCTGATCATACCCCAATGGTTTTTCATAAAAATAATTTATCTGGATGTAAGCTGTTATGGTTCCAATAATTAATAATATTGATATGCTGAATTGGAATACCACCAATATTTGTCTTACTGAAAATCTCGATCCACGAGGCTCTTCATTTTTATGTAAAACTATCATTGGATTAAATTTTGAAAGATAAAAAGCCGGATACAAACCTGCCAGAACACCGCATCCTATAACGATAATGGATAATATTAAGAAATACTGTGGTTCAAAAAATGAACTAAGTGTTAGATGTTTTCCAACAAAACCATTAAAACCAGGCAAAACAGTTTCAATAATTAACAATGCTATACCAAGTGATATAAAAGAAATTATAATCGATTCGCTGATAAACTGTACAATTAGCTCTCCCCTAGTGGCCCCTACTGTTTTTCTGATACCAACTTCTCTTGCCCGTTTACTACCCAAGGCTGTTGATAAGTTCATAAAATTAAAACATGCCATTAAAAGTATCAAAATAGATACAATGCTAAAAATATAAACAGAGGTCATATTACCCTGAGGTTCAATGTCCCACATCAACTTAGCCGTTAGATGTATATCTTCAACAGGACGAAGGGTAATTACAAATATTTCATGTATATCCTTTATTCCCTGTTCACCACCGAGAAATGCCATATAAGCGGGTGCAATAAACTCCTCTACAATACCACGAAAACCAGCACTCAGGTCTTCGGGTTTACTTTCAGGATGGAGAAGAACATAAGTGTACAAATAATTTGACACCCACGAATCTAGCCTATCGGGCATAAGTTCTTCCAAAGTCTCAAATGAGGCTATTACATCAAAATGAAAATGGCTTTGGCTGGGCACTTCTTCAATTATACCAGTTACTCTAAATTTTTTCCTTTCATCATTCCATTCAATTTCCAGAGTTTTATCAATGGGATATTCTTCACCAAAATAGGCTACAGCAGCTTTTTTTGTTAATACAACTGTAAACGGTTCTGATAAAGCTGTACTCGGGTCACCTCTTTCGAAGTTATATGTGAAAACATTAAAAAAACCTTTATCGCAGAACATTACACGTTCCTCTTGATTAGAATTCAAGTGATTCCATATAGATAATTCTATTGGGTAAACACGTGTAAAATCAACTATTTCAGGAATCTTATCAGCAATAGTTTCACCAAAAATGGCTCCTGTTACTGGAACATCAAATACTTTACCATCCCAGGCTATATGGCGTTCAAGTCTGTATATTTGACCTGATTTTTCATGATAACGATCATAACTTAATTCATCAAATACCCAAAGAGCAATAAGAAGTGATGCACTTAATCCAATTGCCAAACCCATTATATTTATTATCGAAAACGACTTGTACCGATTTAAGTTTTTTATTGATATTTTAATGTAATTCCAGATCATATCGGTGTTATTATTCGTAACGTAAGGTATCAACAGGATTTGAAGTTGCTGCTTTCAATGCATGATAAATAATTGTTACCATGGCAACCAAAAGAGCCACAATTATGGATCCGGCAAAATATTTCCAAGAAATAATAATGTGGTAAGCGAAGCCATCAAGTGCTTTATCCATTATATACCAGGCAATGGGTGTAGCAATAATGCCTGCTATTAATATTAATGTTATAAAATTACTTATTACAAGTTTCAATATCTGAGAAACAGATCCACCAAAAACTTTTCTAATTCCAATTTCCCTGTTCTTTCTTTCAATAATCAATGCTGTAAGGCCATACAAACCCAAACATGATATTACAAGAGACAGTATTGTAAAAAACGAAAATATCTTAAACGTACTTTCTTCATTTTTATATTGTTCCTTAAGTCGTTGTGTTGCCATTTTATAATTAAATGGCACTCCCGGAAAATGTTTATCCCAACTAGATTCGAGGAAAGCAATGGTTTCTTTTTGATTTAAACTATTAATTTTTATAGCTAACATACTCGATCTGGGTGCGTAAATCATATAAATTGCAGGTTCGATTTTTTCATGTATAGAATAATAATGATAATCTTCTATTACACCTATCACTTTCATGTTAGTTACAGTATCAAGGAATGGCAAAAATTGTTTACCAATTGGGTCATCCCACCCAAGAAATTCAATAGCTGCGCGATTAAGTATTACTGAAACACTATCATCCATAGCAAACTCTTCATCAAAGTTTCTTCCGGCAATAATAGGTATATCCATCATATCGAAGAAGTTATAATCAACAAACCCATATCTAACCGTTATTGATGTTTCGGTTGAATCATCAACCCTTATTCCACCCTGAGAACCAGCTACACCATTTACATCACTAACAAATGACACATCAATTACATTTGGATTCAGACGAAATTCATTTTTCAAAAAAGCAACATCATCTTCATTATTATTATTAAATAGATTAACTGATAATACATCAGTGTAATTAATCCCCATATCCTTATTTAGAGCATAACTAAACTGGTCGTAGGTAACAGCAATGCTAAAAATCATTCCAATGGATATCACAAATTGAAAAACCACAAGTGACTTTGTAAGCCAACCTGAGGAACTTCCTTCTGATTCAAGGCCACTTTTAAGGACTTTAATTGGGTTAAAACGACTTAAATAAAATGCAGGATAAACTCCCGCTACTAAACTTACCAGTACAAGAATTATAATTAAACCTATGTTGAAAATCCAATTCCCATAAAAGTCTATTATGAAATTAGTTTCAAGTATACCGTTAAAAAATGGAAGTAAATAATAAACAATAAGAAGAGCAAAAACTATTGAAACAAAAGTAATTATGAATGATTCTCCCATAAATTGGTTCATAAGGTTTAACCGTTCTGCTCCCATTACCTTACGCATGCCAACTTCACGTGAACGCTTTACTGATTGCGCAATTGATAAATTGATGAAATTAATACATGCCAGTAATATTATCAATGCAGCAATAATGTTGAATACATATACCATACTTGCATTTCCCTGTCTGAAATTCATTATCTGAAATTTAATATGACCAGATTTTAAATGAATATCCTCAACAGGCTGTAAATACAATTTCCAGAGCCATTCAGAATCATCCGTTTCAACATGACTAGCTACAAACTCCGGAAATTTTTTGCTTAGTGCATCAAGATCAGTCCCCTCTTTTAGTCGCACATAAGTATCTATTGAATTGTTACCCCATCCATTTAACCAAGCATATTTATTTTCCATATAGCCATAAGGAATTAATGCTTCCATCCTAAAGCTAGACTGCTCTGACTGATCTGCCATCACTCCTGTAACATTTAATGATTGTTCATTTATCTGAATTAAAGCTCCCATTGCCTCTTCCATTGAGCCAAATATTTTCTCGGCAACCTTTTTAGATAATACAATTGAATTTAATTCCTTTAAGGCAGTAGAAGTATCTCCTACTAATAGTCTAACACCAAATAGGTCAAATACTTCAGGTTCTGCAAAAACAATAAACTTTTGGCTAAAGTGCTGATCGTTATGCTGAATTGTTTGAGATCCCCAGTACAATAACCTCACTGCTTTTTCAATTTCCGGAAAATCGGTAATTAACGCTTCGGCAAGTGGACCCATTGTAACTGCTACATGTTGTTCTCCAACACCTGCTGCCTGCTGAATTTCAACACATCTGTATAACTGGCTCGCGTTTGGAATATCCTTATTGAAATTTAGTTCATGCTGAATATGTAGAAATATTAACAGGAATGCAGCAATCCCGATTGATAAGCCAGCAATATTTATTATGGAATAGGATTTTTGATTAAGAAGACTTCTAATGCCGAGTTTAAAATAATTGAAAATCATGATATTCGTTTTGTATAAATAAATCTTTGGTAATTAGTTTCTACTTAAATATAATTTTATCCTTGCTACCAAATGAATCATATGAAGAAACTATAACCTGTTCGCCGGCTTTCAGACCTTCCATTACTTCATAATAATTAGTGTTTTGGCGGTTTATCTTTATAGGGCGCTTGTAAGCAAAGTCCCCAGAAGGATCTAGTACATATATCCAGTTTCCACCTGTTTCCTGGAAGAAGCCTCCACGTTTTACAATAATGGCATCAGTTTCGCCACTAAAAGTCAACCTAACCTGCACAGTTTGACCTCTTTTTATACTTTCCGGAGCTTCATCATTTTCGAAGAACAGATATACTTTAAATGCTCCATTAACAACATTTGTATATATTTTTCCAACATATAGTTTATAAGTATTTCCATTATAATACAATTCGGCTAGCTGCCCCTTAAAAACACGTGATACATACCTCTCGTCAATTCTGGCCTCAAGCCTGTAACCACCTTGTTCATCAATCTGTCCTAGATGTTCACCTGCCGATTTTGTTTGACCAATCTCAATATTAAAAGATGATAGCTCACCTTCAGCCGGGGACTTAACATATGCATTCTCAATATTTTTTCTGAGAAGCTTCATGTTTTCATGCATCCGGTTTAATGAAGTCTCAATATCACGTTTTTGAGCCTGACGGGATATTGAATCCAGGCGTTGCAGCTCAATGGAAATATTTAATTGCTTAACTGTAAAATTAAAATCTCTCTCCGCATCCTCAAATTCTTTGTCAGAAATAACTAATTTATCATGCAACTGGACTTTTCGTCTAAAATCTCTTTCTGTAAGATCTATTTGATATTCTAACTGAACAATTTCTTTTTGTCGTAAGTATTTATTTTGCTCCAACGATAACCTTGTGTTTTGCAGATTATTGATCTCTGCTAACATACGGGTTTCCTGTTCCATGTAACTAAGTTCCATAGCTGTGTTGAGCAATTTCAACAAAGTATCGCCTTTGTTTAACATGTCACCATCTTCAGCATATACAGCCTCAACAACACCACCTTGGATAGCATCAATATGATATGTATTCTTGGGGAAAACGATTCCATCAATTGGAATGAATTCCTGGAACTTATCTTCTTTAACTTCTACTATAGTTAACTGGTTTTTATTAATATATAATTTCGAAGCTGTATCGCGAAGAAAAAGTAAATAAATTAAAAAAATGCTGAAAGCGGAAATTGCAGAAATGGTTATAATTCGTTTTGAGTTCCATTTCTTTTTCTGAATAACTCTATCCATTTTATTTTTCCTTTGGTTTTTTTTACAGTTATCTAATTTTGTGCCACCAATCATTAATTGCTTATTATCAGATATATCCATTCTTACATCTTAGCACAGAAAACGAACAATCGTTCATTATCGAACATGGTTTTGTACATTTTGGCACAGAACGATTTTTATATGTTACACAATGATATTTTCAGTCAAAACATTTCACATTTAATAACATAATTTATTTACAGCATCTTGTAGCATCAATCCTAGGCTAATATTCCGCTTCATAAACATAGGGATTACTTCTAATTGCCAATATTAATTATGCTTACACAACACCTGCTGCTGACAGGTAACAAATCTCAAATTTTTTTCCCTTCTTAGTTTGTTTTTCTATCTTTACTGCCTCATTTCAAAAATCATAAAAAAATGACAAAAAAAATCCTACCTATTATAGTAATTCTGTGTTTTGCGCAGTTTGCTTTTTCGAACACTATTCCACAATTAATAAAGGAGTCAGGATGTAGTTCTGATTATCCCAATAGCAATACGTTAATTATATTCGACAGCACAAATGTTGAAATGCAGGAAAGCGGTTTAAGTTATTATCACACTCATGCTTTGTACAAAGTACTCACTGCTACAGGTGCAAAAAAACTTAATATTATTAAATATGGCTACGACCCTCTTTCGGCTTATGTAGACATTGAAAAAGTTAGCATTTACAGAAAAAACGGTAGCATCGAAAACTTGGATATGTCTAACATTTACGATTACCCGGCTCCTGCCAGAATGATTTATTGGGGAGCAATGGAAAAAATGATTGAAATAGGTCGTCTCGAACCCGGAGATGCAGTTGAAGTTTTCCTTTTCAAGAAAGGATATACATATGCTCTTCTTCAAGATGAAGATGATAAATACATCCCTCCCATGAGAGGTCATTTTTATGATATAGTACCTTTTTGGAGTAGTGACCCTCTTCTGCTAAAATATTACAGCGTATCAATACCTGAAGAAAAACTAGTTCAATACAGATTTTATAATGGCATGGCTGAATCATCCGCTATTCTTGAGGATAGTATGATGAAATACACCTTTATTAAAAAGGATATAATGCCAATAAAACGTGAACCAAGTATGGTTTCCCTTTCTGATGTAGCGCCCAAGTTATTAATTTCGACAAGCCCTGATTGGTATGCAAAATCATTATGGTTTTATAATGTGAATGAAGATTACGGCAGTTTTAATTCCACTCCTGAAATTGACAAAAAAGTTGCTGAAATACTTATTAATGCAAAGAATGAAATGGATTCAATTTCTTTACTAACACATTGGGCTGCTGATGAAATAAGGTATTCAGGAATTTCAATGGGCCCTGGTGAAGGTTATACCTTGCACAATGGCGAAATGAATTTTACAGATCGTTGTGGGGTATGTAAAGATAAAGCCGGAATGCTTATAACAATGTTACGGGCAGCTGGATTCGAATCATATCCGGCAATGACAATGGCTGGTTCAAGAATTGATTATATCCCTGCCGATCAGTTTAATCATAGCGTAACAATTGTAAAACTGTCAAACGGCAAATACAAGTTACTTGACCCTACCTGGGTTCCATTCTTGCGCGAATTATGGTCAAGTGCAGAGCAACAACAAAATTATTTAATGGGTTTGCCCGAAGGAGCTGACCTGATGATAACTCCAATTTCAGCACCCGTAAATCATTTTTTTAAAATTTACGGAAACTCTGAAATTCATACAGATGGAACTCTAGTTGGTGAATTTTTGTTAACGGCTGAAGGACAATCGGATGCATCAATACGACGAATGTTTACAAGTAATTTCAAAACTGAATGGAAAAAATCTGTTGAAAAAGAATTATTAAGAGTGTCGCCGCAAGCACAAATCATAGAAATAGATTTTGGTAAACCATATGAATACCAGTCTGATAACATTCATTTAAAGGTTAAGTATTCAATCCCAGATTATGCAATTATTACTGAACAAGAAATTATTTTTATTCCATTTGTTGCATCAAACCTATTTAGAAGAGGAATGTCGCATATGTACATCAACACAAATTTAGATGAACGAAAATATGATTTCCGTGACAGATGCTCTCGCCTTGTTGAACTTAATGAAACAATTACCCTTCCTCATAAGGGTAAACTTATACCAATTGATTTTGAAGAAAAAGTTGGAAACGATATAACATCCTTCGAAGGAAATATTAAGCTTGATGGAAAATCATTTGAAATTTTTGAAAAAATTAATCTTTCAAAACGTATTTACAAAGCCGCTGATTGGGATGCTTTTAAAAAAGTGGTAAACGCTCAGCAGAAATTTGCTGAAACTCCTATCATTATTGACATTACAAATTAAAAGTAAACACCTTAAAACTTAAGAGATGAAAAATTTAATTATAGCAATATTCTGTATTTCGATAATAATACCTTCCTATTCACAAACTGAAAACGCAGATGCTACATATTTGAAGATTATTAAAGAATATACATTGAATGAAGATGGAAGCATTGAATATAATTATTATAAACAAATAAAACTTCAAACACATTTCGCATTCCATAGATTATATGGTGAAACATTTATAATTTATAATACTGATTTCCAGGAATTAGAAATTAATTCAGCATATACAATTATGGCCGATGGGAAGAAAATAGTTACCCCAGATAATGCTTTTAATAAGGTTCTGCCAAGGTTTTCAAACAAGGCTCCTGCATTTAATAATCTCAGAGAGATGGTCGTAACTCATACAGGACTTGAGAAAGATGCCATAATTAATCTGGATTATTCAATTAAAACCCATAAAGATTTTTTCCCGACATTGATGGGTGATGAAATACTGGAAACATCGTCACCTGTTAAAGAGTTTATAATAATAGTAAACATCCCTGAATCGAAGACCTTGAATTATGAATTATTTAATATTACAGGACAACCGAACATAGTCACCAAAGAAAGTAATAAATCTTATACTTGGACTTTCAACTCAATTCCTGCAAGCTCAAAGGATTACTATCAGGTTTCTGATCATGAGTATGCACCTAGATTGGTTTTCAGTACAGCTAATGATCTGAAATTTGTATTTGACAAGTTCATTAACCAAAATGCCTTTGTTTATAATGCAAACGAGAGCATGAATGATGCTGTAGTTGCTATAACCAAGGAAAATTCAGATAAGCTTGAGGTTGCATTGGAGTTACAAAAACTTGTTGTTAATAACCTTAATAATTTAAATATTCCGTTAATGTATACGGGCTTTAAGTGCCGTAATGCAACTGATATCTGGAATAGTAATCAGGGTACAAAGCTGGAAAAAGCAATACTGTTGACAACACTTTTACAAAATGCAAACATCAATGCTGAGCCAGTTGTTATTATTCCGGATATGTATTACAATACTAAAATAGGAAACCTGCTAAGTTTCAATGATTTTCTGGTTAAAATAAAAATTAAGAAACTTGGTGATATATACCTAAGTCCAGTTCATATTGATAATCACAATTTAATATTTGGACTTTCTGATAAAAAGATATTACTTCTTGATAAAAATATTGAAAGTCTGAAGTTATATTCACATAAGTCAACTATTAACAACATACTCGTTAAGGGTGAATTTGATTTTCAAACCACCGACAAGCTACTGGGTAAAATCACTTTGGATTTACAAGGTAAATCAAATCCGTACTTCAATTTACTTAATGATAGTTCTAATATAAACTCAATAATAGTAGGAGGTATTAGCGGTAAAGACTTTGTTTTAACTAAGATTCAAAAACTTACACAGCAGAAGAGTTTATCTCAACTTGAATTTGAGAAAAATGATCCTTTCGAGCAACATGGCAACTACATGATATTCAACCTTCCGACAACAAGTAATGGAGTTGATAGTTGGCACCTTAATTTATTACCTGCCAAACGTGATGTTCAATTGGAAATACCGTACCCTATCCACGAAAAATATGAATATGCTATTGTCTTTCCTGCTGATTTCAAACTAGTTTCAAACCCAACTTTCAAGTCCATTAAAAATAATGCTGGGCAGGTTACAATTATATTTGAAAAATCGGGTAATGAACTTATTATCAAAAAGGAAATAATACTTAACAAAAAAGTAATCGGAACAGAAGTTTATAATGACTTTAAAGTTATAATGGATATTTGGAATAATAAGAATCTTAATAAAGTCATTTTTAAGAAATAGACATATATATTAAAGATAGTTAGGTTTTCAATTTGTTGATTGGGCTTATAATACTTATTAGAGTTAATAACATATATATGACGTATGCTTATAATCTTATCCCCTTCAAAAACTATTGACATCAGTAAAAAAACTAATTCACTTTTCACAAAACCAAGGTTCTTAAAGGAAAGTTCAAGAATTGTAAGTAAGATTAAAAAACTTAATACTAGTGAGTTATCTAAATTAATGAATATTAGCCCTAAGCTAGCTCAACAAACTTTTGATAAATACCAGTTTTGGAACAATAATCATACCTTATTGAATTCGAATCAGGCGATACTTTCATTTAAGGGAGAAGTATACACTGGCTTAAATGCATCATTCTTTACAGAAAAAGATTTAATATTTTCTCAAGAACACCTCATTATGCTATCAGGATTGTACGGAGTGCTAAGGCCACTCGATTTAATTCAAGCATATCGATTAGAAATATCTACTAAGCTATCCATTCTTAGTCATAGTGATTTATATTCATACTGGAGTGCAAAAATCATCAAAGAATTAAACAATATTCTCAATGAAACTTCAAATGATGCTATAATAAATCTCGCATCCAACGAATATTTTAAATCTATAGACATAAAGAAACTTAAAGCAGATATAATAACTCCAATATTCAAAGAAAATAAGGATGGAGTTTATAAAATAATAAGTATTTATGCAAAAAAAGCACGCGGATTAATGTCGAACTATATAGTAAAGAATAGAATTAATAATGTTTCAGAACTCAAACTTTTTAATGAAGAAGGATATTATTTCAATGAGAATATCTCCTTTGGTAACGAAATAATATTTACAAGAGGCTAGTTTCATATAAATACACCAAATTATTGAATTTTTTTTTAATAAAATATTTCAATTTACTTCACTGCTTTCCAGTCCATTAAAAAATCAATAATTTATATTTCATTTTTTTTCAAAAAACATGGTATCATATCAAAAAAGTATTTTACTTTTGCCGCTCGCAAAAAGCGGGTAGTTCATAAAACATGTTAGCAAAAGTATAGAGATTGGTAATATATCTGTTACAATAGA
>Ga0208902_1000250_pt1 | contig 31057 bp, 35 predicted proteins | sample AntAceMetag02UKH_FD_184767 | JGI IMG/M metagenome (GOLD analysis project Ga0208902, IMG submission 184767) | Saline lake microbial communities from Ace Lake, Antarctica - Antarctic Ace Lake Metagenome 02UKH (SPAdes) (version 2) | ecosystem: Environmental > Aquatic > Non-marine Saline and...
ATTATTGTATAAATGGCGGAGATTCCATGCCTCGTAAATCATCCCCTGTGACTGCACATTATTCCGGCTCCACATGACCTGTTGGGTGAGGGGATTTATCTGGACAGCACCGGCACTCAGTGATTCCGGTTCAGGGATCTCATGGAACACTCTCGCGATATTCTCATAGTAATCCCTGATAACTTCAATAGTATCCGCTTCCTCGCTATTCCCCGGTTTTAGCTGGCTGATAACCGGCTGGAGCGAGGCATAACGTTCCTCCCACTGGAGACGGGCACGGGGCTCACCATTGACGATATAATCGTTGACGAGATAGGTCAGTTCGTAGCCCCCCCTCACTAAATCAGCTGCGAGAGACTCCTGTTCCTGCAGATCCTGCATCTCCGGATAGGAGACAACAAGTGAGGCCGATATCACGGCCGTGAGTATCAGGGAGATGACAACACTGAGCTGGATCTGCTTTTTAATGTTCATGGGCACTTCCTGGGTGTTAGCGGATGATCGAAACCGCCTGCGGTTTGACTTCTCGCATCGCGTCCTGATCTATCATATCCAGGTATGAGGGTGGGGTTCTCCCACCGGTCAGGTTATTTTTAGTCATCCACCGTGCCTCGTCTTCCATCGCAACGATTATGCCTTGATCGAGTGAGAGCACAAACTGATTCTCTTCCCACATCGTTTCCATATAATCGTCCGTCAGATTCAGGCGCAGCCGGACAATCTCCTTCCCCTCCGGTTCGTTGTCATGAAGATACAGCTGGGCGTCATCAATCGCACGCAGATATTGTCGGATAAGCTCTGGTTTGTCACGGATCACATCAGCCTGTGTATAGGTGACCCAGTAGAAATTCTGCCCACCCTGCGCCGGCCAGGCGGTGACATTTTGGCCGAGCTTCTGCGTTATCTGGTACACCCAGGGTTCCCAGATGATAACCGCATCAGAATTCCCGTTCTCAATGCTTTCTGAAAGCTCCGCAGGACTGAGGTAACTGACGGTAACATCATCAATATCCATCCCGTTGATCATCAGATACCGCCCGAGATAGAACTCAGCAGCAGTGCCCTTTGGAAAAGCGATTGTTTTCCCTCGCAGATCAGATGGTTGTGTAATCCCCCGGTCGTTTCTGATGACGAGTTTAATCTCATTGCTCTTTGCTGTACTCGCAATGATTCTAAAATCTTCAGGACGGAAACTGGTACTAACCCCGACAATTTCTGATGCATAGGAAAGGTCTGCGTTGCCGGCAAGGAGATCGTTTATCGAACCGACACCGGTAAAGTGGTCCCTGATGGTTACGTTCAGCCCGTGTTTCTCGAAATATCCCTTCTCATCGGCTATCAGGGTCAGAGCAGAGAATTCCCCGGAACCGCTTGCGATGGTGAGCGGTTCCAGTTGGTCTGGTGTCATCTGAGGCTGTCCGAAGAAAAAAATGACGACAATAACAAGAATAATGGCGGCAGGGATTCCAATGGCTGCAATCTTCCATCGGTGTTGGTTATTGAGAACCGGGTCCGGTTGTTGTCCGCTGTCGTTTTTCATGATATCACTCTTATATTGTTGTTCTGGTACGAGTATGATCTGACACGGTTCCTCTTTTCTTAAGCTACACAGATTCGAACCTATCTAATGTGTAATGTACCGGCTTAATTTCCTAATTTTCGTTTGATCAGAGAAATACTTATCCGAATATTCCAGTTTTTCCGTTAAAATCAAACCCAGACGTTCAGGAACATCCGGGACTTCCTTTAAAGTGACAAACGTTTCTTTTAGAGATTCCGTGATAAACCTGTATGAGGCGTCAGCTTCACACTTGTTTTGAGGAAAATGGATTGTCATTTTCATAGCAAACGGGTATGAGGCGTCAGCTTCACACTTGTTTTGAGGAAAATGGATTGTCATTTTCATAGCAAACGGGTATGAGGCGTCAGCTTCACACTTGTTTTGAGGAAAATGGATTGTCATTTTCATAGCAATAAACGCTTCATTACGCGTACAAACCGTTCAAAAACAAACGTTCGTCACTATACTTTGCTTATTCCAGCCGTGCATGCAATCAACAATCGGTTTTAAGGAAGACTCCTCGTTATTAATCCCCCGCCAGAACGCCGTGAGCAGGGGTGGTGATAAGAAACTAACGGGCCTTTTCGTCAGGGTACCTTGCTGTCTCCATTACATTCAGGGGATGTCGGTTGATTTTCGATTCTGCCTCTGTTATGCTTATATTAGACATATCCGGAGCTTTCAGCCGTAAGCGTGCCTGTGGGTACGGTGATGCAGAGGTTTTTGGGCGATACCTGTAGGAGTGATATCTTTCAGGGGCTGAAATTTCCGGGAATGCAGATATGATACCTTGTTCCCGTTCCTTCAACCTGTTTAATGGTTCCACCAAGCTGAACAGTTACCACATTATAGATCATACTGAGGCCCACCGATTCTGTGGCACTCAGATCCATTTCTGCAGGCATACTTACACCATCATCACTGATATCAAGACAGAGCTGCTCAGGCTTTTGAGAAATCAGAATGGTAACGGTTCCCTGTTCTTTGTCTAAAAACGCATATTTCAGGACATTTGTCAGAATTTCACTTGCCACGAGGCTCAGAAACACAGCCTTATCCATCGGAACAATGACGTCCTCTCCACCTTCGACGGTATAGGTAATGTATACCCAGCCAACTTCTGAGGTCAGAATTTCGCAGGCAAGAAGTAAAAGATGATCGTGCAACCGGATGCCGGTCAGCTCTCCGGACTGATAGAAATTTTCATGCTCATAATCATCTGATATCCGGTGATGAATTTCCCGATTGCGTTTCTGATTGCTGTTTTAGAGAGGGGTTATTCAATTGAGTATGGCAGAACTGATAAAACTAACTGACAGCACAATGTCGTCCAATAATTACTGACCTGAGATTATGAGTACAGGACAGGGATGACTGATTCGGGATGAGTTTGCTCCATTTACAGGATTTTAGTTCTCTTTTTCTTCGGTGAGGAGTGTTGCAGGCGTTCAGCGACAGAAAGAGTGAAGCAACCGTTCCAAAGAGCAGCATTGTCTGATACCGGGAACTCTACCGATGCATGCACACAATCTGTGGCATTCTACGGCAGTGTCGCCAGGGAAATGAATGACAGTGACCGGGTGGTTTTTGAGGAGAAAGGGTACCTTTTTTTAGCACCTTTGATCGTACTGAGCAGGATGGGGTCACCTTCGCAGGACGAAACGAGGGGTCATTTGAAGACAATGAAAGGTACCCCTTCAGACGGGACCTTTTAACAAAATGGATGGAACGAAAAAAATGAAAGAAGAGAGAGGGAGTCCCGGTCAGACCTTCTTCAAAGGTTCATCCCTGTTCCCTGGCACCATAATATTCATAAACGTAATGACAACACCATCAATTTTGTTGTCCTGTGTTTTATACGGTACAATCCGCATAAAATACTTGACGCCGTCTTTGGTCTGCACATTTTTCTCCTGAATGATGAGCGTGTCAAAAACCTGCTTGGCATCCAGAATCACCTGATCATACGCAAGTTTCGTGACAATGTCACTGAGCGGACGACCGATATCAGAGTCAATCAGATTATACAGGGGAAGAATTTTAGTAGTGAACTGTGTGATCAGCATCTCCCGGTCCAGCAAAATCGTCGCAATATCGGTGCTGTTGAGCAGATTTTTGACATCCGCATTGACCCTGATCAGTTCATTGTTCTTTTTCTCAATTTCGGCGTTAACTGCCTGTAACTCTTCGTTTAAGGACTGCATCTCCTCTTTCGAGGTTGACAGTTCTTCATTGGTGCTCTGAAGTTCTTCATTCGATGACTGAAGTTCCTCATTCATCGACTTAAACTCTTCCTCTTTGGTCTGTTTGTCTCCAAGCACATACGCGAGTTGAACTTTCAGTTTTTTCAGTTCCTCCTCAAGCTCAAATGTATTCTTCCCTTCAATCTCCGGCGTTTTCCAGGGAAGCCAGTGTTTGGGTTTAGGAGGGAGATCCCTAAATATCACCAGAATCTGATCTTTTAGATCACTATGACTCTCAACCGGATCGATAATAATATCAAAATAATGTTCCTGCCCCCCTGTCATGGTATGTAGCCCATGAACGGTTACCGTCTCATACTCCTTTTGAACCTGATGAAATGCCGTCCCAAACTCGATACGACATTCTTGCCGTATCATCGAAAAGATATTCAGATCCGGTTTGCCGGGTGCGGGTTCGAGATATGCACCGGTCTTTCCACTGAAATAAACAATATCACCCTGTATGTTGACAAGTAACGAGGGCGGTGTATAATGTTCAAGAAGGATCGTTCCGATAAGATCCGGGATGTTCTTTGAAACGTCCTGACTGACACCTGCTCTTCCTTCATACCGTGTGACCGGGGTAAATCCAATCACCGGCGGGACTCCATCCCCGATAAGAGAAGATATTGTGCTCCGTTCGAAGATCTTCCATTTTTTATCCAGCACCAAAAATAGTTTCTCCTCACTGCTCAGCGATTCAGAGGTTCCAAGAAAGAGAATCCCATGAGGACAAAGGGCATAGGAGAACAACGGAAAGATCTTCTTCTGAAGCTCGGTGCTGAAATAGATCAGGAGATTTCTGCAACTGATAAGATCAAGTTTCGTAAACGGGGGATCTGAGATGGGATTCTGAACGGCAAAAATTACCGATTTTCTGATATCCTTGTGCACCACGTACGCGTCTTCCTCTTCAACAAACCACTTTTTCAGGTAGATCAATGGAACGTCTGCAGCGATATTTTTTGGATACCGTCCCTTTCGTGCGAATTCTATACTATCAATGCCAATATCGGTACCATAAATCTTAATCCGAACCGTATCCTGAAGATGACATTCTTCCAGACACTCCTGGATAATAATAGCAACCGAGAAGGCTTCTTCACCAGTTGCACATCCCGGACACCAGGCCCGAAAGACGTTCAGGGCCGGGGGATATTCCTTTAACTTCCAGAGAATAGTTGTTTTGAGATGCTCAAAGGCCTCCGGATCTCTGAAAAAATTAGTGACGCCGATGAGAATCTCTCCGAACAACAGATCAACTTCTTCAGGGTGAGCCTGAAGGTAAATAACATAGTCTGCCATCTCATCAATTGATCTGAGACTCATCCGCCGCTCTACTCTGCGGAGCAGCGAGGAATTCTTATATTCAAAAAAATCGTTGCCGGTCTGATCCCGTATAAGCACTAAGATCTTCTGAAGCTTTGCCAGTTTTATTCGTTCCACTGCTTTCTGGGAGATGACAGTCGGACTTTTTTTGACATTAATTAACAGGGTTTCCGGCATTTTTTCTGGTGTGAGGATAAAATCAACAAGCCTGTTCTGAATGGCACTGCGGGGCATACTGTTGAATTTGGCACTGGCCGGATCCTGGACCATCGTCATGCCACCAACTTCCTGAATCGCCCGCATCCCCAGCATGCCGTCGGTTCCCATTCCTGAGAGAATGATACCGACCGATCGCTCTTTCAGGTCTTTTGCGAGACTGCAGAAGAAGTAGTCAATGGGCAGTCTTATTCCATGCTTTCCGGTGACATCCATCAGCTGAATAGTTCCGTTGAGAATGGAAAGATCCTTTCCCGGAGGGATGATATATACAGCATTTGATTCGACAGTCATGTTGTCTCTGGCTTCAGAAACCTTCATGGTCGTACATCGTTGTATCAGTTCATCGGTGATGCTCTTATGCGACGGTTCCAGATGAACAATTAGCACAAAGGCAAGCCCTTCATTCACCGGCATAGCACGAAAAAACATCTCCAGTGCTTCAAGACTACCGGCAGACCCTCCGATACCAACAATATATTCCGGTTTTTTGGGTCTTTTATCAGGTTGTTGTTTTTGCGTGGTGGCGGGTAGCGGTGTTTTCATCTGCTTTTCCTTTGTCGTCGGTTTTTTTTCGGGGTTGCTTCTTTTTTTGGAACCATTATATCAGAAAATTGTCTTAAATTCCTTTATAACTATGCTGTTGTTACCGGAGGGAATCTGGTCTTCAGGCTTCACATATTCAATGTCATGGAGAGACGCTGAAGATAATCCCTGATTTTTACTTATTCAAGCCATCCCGAATCCAGTTTATTGATGACAGCATCGATCACCTGCAATTCACCTCCCCTGTAATAGAGTTCACCGGGAGGGATACCGGAACGAAGTAAACATTCCACCAGAAAAATCTGAAATGTTCTTATATTTTTCTGATCCAAAAATGCAGCAAGGCGTTTTCCGAGTGCCTTCTCTTTGCGTACTGAGAAGAGTAATTCAGCCTGCCAGTTGATACTGTCAGCTTTCAGCATAACGTACCTGACCGGTGCTATGTCAAAGAGAGTCTGATAGTGCTGCCGGAGTTTGTCTGCAACGTCATTTACTTTGATGAGCTCTTCGTTTTGTAGCTCAGGTTCAATTTTATGAATCTGCAATTTGTATATCAGCTTTTGATCCCCGACTCTCCCGGTTATGCAGGCGGGTTCAGATTCCTTCTGATTCAGACTTTTTTTCAGCTGTTTTTCGCAGTTTGCGAGCAGTTTTTAACTCGTTCTCATGAGACCTCTGGCGCCTTCCCTCAGCCAGACAGAAGAGCCGGTCGTTGTGGTGCGGTTCCCATACCGGACCATAATTTGGGCGATCATGACTTCTCATTACCATATCGCCAGACGCCTGCCGGTATATGCAGTTCAAACCGGGCACCCTCTCCCGGCGTTCCTGTTTCACAGATACTGATGCCAGTAATGCCCATAATATCTGAGGAGTGAAAGAGCCCCAGACCGGTTCCGGTTCCATCCCCAACGCCCCAGTCAAAAATCTTTTCTTTCATATCATTGGCAATGCCGCTGCCATTATCTTCAACGACCAGAATGCCTTCCGGACCGTTTTGATAAAATGAGACCGTAATCCTGCTGAGATCACCTCCATGCTGCTCGGCGTTGATAAACAGATTGGCAAAGACATTCGCAAACATCATATCGGCATACACTTCGAGAGCAAAGAGAGAATGATCACTCGTAACCGGGATGCTGATTTTCTGCTGAACCTTTTCAACGACGGTCCGGACAGACTCCCAGACCGGTTTATGCACACCAAGACTTTCATAATCGTGGGTGAACCGAATCAGACGCTCAATCGTTTGATGTGCTGACTCACACATGGCAAGTTCCTCATCAATCGGTGCATCCTGTTTTCGTTTCATCCGGATGATTTCCAGTGCTATGCTAAGTGCCATGACCTGATTAATGATGTCGTGCCGGGTTATGCTGGAGAGGAGATGGAGTTTTTTGTTGACCTCCCGGAGCGACTCCTGATACTGATGGATTTCGCTTATGTCACTGATGGAGACAATACAATGAACATGAGGATTTCCTGACTGAATACACCGCCCTAAAAAGTGCAGGTAATGGGTTTCTGAGAGTGAGCTATTGTTCAGAGTGGAGGTAAATTCACAGGGACTGTCAAATTCCGGGCTAAGGGAAGACGCAAATAAAGCGTTAAAGACAGCAAGAGCTTTCTGGTCAAGAAACGCTCCAAGACGCCGTCCGACCATGTGGTCTTCGGTGGTATCGAGGAGTTGGGTGGCACGTTGGTTGAACTGAAGAATGACAGCGTCCTTATCAAGTACCAGATACCCGACCGGTGCTACGTCAAAGAGCGTCTGGTATTGCTGCCGGAGTTCGTCTGCCGCCTGCCATGCGTTTCTGAGTTCTTCGTTTTGCAGGTTCAGTTCGATCTGATGAACCTGCAATTCGTAGATTAACTTTTGCTCCTCGGTTGTCCCGCACAGGCTGGTAGATTCCATCCCTTTTTCTGCCAGTCGCTCTTCTGCTGCCTTTCGCAGTTTATCTCCGGATAGTTCTTCCCTGTTGTTTTTCATGGATTTTTTGAATGTCACGCCTGTTCTTTCCAATGTTCCATGGAGTCAAATTATATAATGTGACTTTTAGCTTGACTATTATTTTACTATGTCAGCATTAGTCAAAAACTTTCCTAAATCCACCCTGTTTCTTTTATTTATCCAGCCGGAAGTGTGCCCGTGAGTGAAGTGGAAGAAGACGCTTAGAGGCGTTACGGGGTGGCAGCCGGCCGGGCGGTTTGACGTAGGACATTACCTGACCCTGCTCCGGCGTGCCTGAGAGGAAGTCAGGTGGGTCTTTGTGCTGGCGAAGAAGGAGAGGAGTGTGAGGGTTGGGTGTGCACCGGTTTACCCGGGGAAGTGACAGTTATCACCAGAACCGGTTCCTCACACTTATTTTTTAATCGTATAGTGGGTATGTGGTCCTGAACCCTTTTTCTCAACAAGACCAAGCATTTCAAGCTTTTTTATCCGCCTTAATACCGTAGTCTTAGAAATTTCCAGCCGTGATGCGAGATCGCTGCTTTTCAATGGCATAGTACGGATGTAACGTAAGCATATCTACTGCGTCATTTTTAGGTGCAACAGTATGAAACAGTAGATGGCAGCGAAGGACAGTTCCCTCCGACTACCTATTATCGCAGTGCAAGGTTTCTTGTAATCTCACGCTGACACAAAACCAGAGGTGAACAATCATCTGCGGCCGTTTTGCATTATATCATATCGACGATGGCACTGAGTTCTTTGGCGTCTATAACCCTCTTGCGTCTTTTGACCCGTCCTACAATATCGGCCCCCAGTCATCCGTTCCGGTCATCACGGGGGCCGGCCCTGAGATGGCATGGGAAGTGGCCGTCTGGGGTATTGCTCTCCGGAATGATAGTTCTCTTCAGATTAATGTCCAGGCCGAGGCACTGGCTGCTGAAGGTTTCTATGGAGATGCCGAACGACACCGGTGCCTGATTCCGGCCAATGGCTATTATGAATGGACAAAGGTTGGCCACCTGAAAGTGCCGTTCTATTTCTCACTGAAGCAGCGGCCTCTCTTCGCCTTTGCCGGGACGCTGGACCGGAAGGGAGAACATTGTGCCATTGTAACGACAGCGGTCACTGAAGAGGCGGCTGGCATTCACGACCGGATGCCGGCCATTCTCAGCCGTTCTGAATACCAGAACTGGCTTTCCGGTACCGGGGAGATCCCCGGTCCCTATGCCGGTGATGATCTGATCTGGCATCCGGTTGGGCAGGCGGTCAATCATCGGTTTGAGGACGACCCTTCGCTTATTGAGCCACTGCCGGAAAGCCGTGAGCAGTGGTGGTGAAATAAAAGTTTGGGTTAGACTGATTGGTTTTAACCGGAAGCGTGCCCGTCATCCGAAGATCACCACTTCATCATGGTGAATTGGTCCGGCGAGATGAGGGCTTATTGATTTTTCAGTGAGCAGATCGATATCCCGGTGGAGGGTACTGGTAAGTTCATCCTCGATACGCACCAGCTGAAAAAGGCTTTTGGGACGATCAAATCTGACCAGAATGTCAATATCACTCCCGGCTCTGGCTTCTCCCCGTGCATATGAACCAAAAATTGCGATACGCTGTGCTCCATGTTTTTTCAGGATTGATATGATAGGTTCCCTGATACTTTGATCTATGCTCTCTCCAGCCATTGATTCACACCAGATATCTCTTGTTCTGTATTTGGACAATCTCCTTCATCATTCTTTTGTATGTGCAGGTGGATTATACGTATTTATCTCCGATAATAACCGTTGCAATGCGCCGGTCGGTCTGGCGGATTATTAGCAGGAGGGTTCCTGGCACCCGTAGCAACCCGGAGATCAATCAACCGTATCCACACCGGCCCGTTCCCAGCCGGATGCGTGCCCATGAATAACGTGATAGGCGACGATTAGAGGCATTTCTTGGTTTTCAGATTCAATATCCTGCGAAGTGAACACTTCCGGAGACCTCGGACTACGTTTAAGGTGATGCTCCGCAAATCTGATTAAACATGGTAAAACGTTACCTGAAAGAATCAACACTTCGAAGAAAAATAAATATTCGGACTGAGATATACGAACCGGAAACCCTGAAGGTCCGTGATGCGCAGTTTAAAAAAATCACTACACACCTCCTGCCGGTCCGGCAGGGCGTCGTTCCCGGACACACTCTGTTCCGTGGCATTCCCGGCACCGGAAAAAGAACCATCGCCCGAAGAACCATCGAATGGCTTTCAGACACACCTGAAAGCTGTATTCCTGTCTTTGTCAGCTGTGGTTTCTTTAGGAACGCGACCTACATCTTACAAGAAATCTATGCCGAAGCCTCAGGGACTGAATTCGAGGGCAAAATGCTAAATCTCAAAACGGTCTCAAGGCAACTTGGCAATCTGCTTGTCAGTGAGAACAAAATACTCATTGTCTGTCTTGATGGGATCAATGCGGTACGGGCTAACAAAGACCTCGATAACGTGATCTCCTGGTTGCTTCAGTTGCACCGTGACTATCCGGGCGTTCGTATCAGCATCATTGCGACAGTGAATGATGTTAATTATAACATAAAGGACACCCTTGAGCCCTCCACTCTGTCGCTCTTCCAGCCGGAAGAGATCTGCTTTCCTCCGTATACGAAGAAGGAGCTGACATCCATAATGAGTGAAGTAGCCAGTAAAGCCTACTATCCCGGTGTCATATCACAGAGACAAATACGGGAGATTGTCGCCAGTGACCTTCACAAAGGTAGTCTGGAGTTTTGTATATATCTCTTATCTAAAAGCTCTATAAATGCGGAATCCGCCGATAATACCGCTATTGAAGATCAGAATATCCGGGATGCTCTCTTATCTACCAGGTACCCGGATCTGTTTAGTATAGTCGAGGTTCTTGAACTACCCGAACTGGTCATCATCTACAATATTGCCAGGAATTTGGAGGAACGCAGTGTCAACGGCCTGCTGAATTCTGCGAAGTACCACATAAACAAAAAACTGAAGACGGAGTTACTCAATTCAGAAACTCTGAATTTATCTCAGGCCGGATGTGAAAAATTGTCATGGGAGGAGTTTACTATGTACCTTGACCGCCTTGAGCTTAATGAGCTCATTGACCTTGAAAAAAGTCTGCAGTACAATGACGAGGAAGAGACTGAGATTGTACTCCGTTTTGATCCCAAAGAGGTTTTAGAGCTTTGCAGGAACGCAGTGAGAGCATAAGTCACCGTTCGTATTGAGGAAACGGTTGCTGAAAGGTCTGATTCGCAAGCCGCATGCACCGTTCTCCCAAAACTTCTCCGGCTCTCTTTTTTTTAAATCCCGTGACGTTCTCTCCCACATCTGCTTCGGGATCATGCCGGCGGTTCTCCGGGACAATGCTATTAACAAAATCCTTCAACTGGAAAAAGAGAAACAGCAGTACCCCCTCGTACAAACAATTATCATCACAGCGGGTTATTGGAACATATGAAGAATAAAATCCCAGTAGTATACTGCGTGCTGATAATCGGGATCCTGTTTTGCTGCCTGTTACTGTTCTTCCTTGGTTCCGGCTCTTCTCCGGATAAGGACGTTCGTTTTGTAAAAGAATTTGAAGGAGGGAAGCTGTACAGGGCGGGGAATATCGGGGTACTCCAGCTCAGTGGCAGTTACAAGGAGATGGGCAGACAGTACGGCGGGTTGCTCAGGGACGAGATCCGGGAATTTTACCATGTTGCCATTGATGAGCATTGCATCAAGAGCAAGGGGATCGATTACGGGATGATCGAGACCTTTTCTGTAATGGCCTATGACAAGTATCCCGAAAAGTTCAGGGAAGTGATGTCAGGGATAAGCGAGACTTCGGGACTGCCTCCCGAAAAGGTGGCCATTCTTGAGCAAATCCTCAGCATCCAGTTCATCCAGGTGCAGGAAGGGGCGGGATGCTCGGGGATTGCGGCTTGGGGCAATTATACTCCCGGCGGGCTTCTCGTGCTGGGGAGAAACCTGGACCTTGGGCCGGATTTCAAGAAGCTCTCCCCGTACCTGAATCTGGTCGTCTATAACCCGGTCGACGACATACCGGTTGCCATGGTCTGTTATCCCGGGCAGGTCACCTCGTTTACCGTGATGAACGCAAACGGCGTATTCTTTGAGCTCAATGAAGGGGCCAAATCCGGCGGCAACACCATCGATGTGGACCGGCTCCTCCTTCCCGTGGAGATGACGCGGTTCCTGACGGATTACCCGCATTATTCACAGTTCGATGCCGCCATGAAAACCACTCGCTCCAACTACGCCTTTATTGTGCAGGCGGGAGACCGGGATGCGGCATATTCGTACGAGATTGCCATTTCCGACATCAGAAGGAGGGGCGGGCAGGAGCCGGGGCTGCTTGTTGCCACCAACGATTTCACAGACCCGTCATGGGGGCTGGCGCTCCCCGTCGACGCGGAGGACAGGAGCGTGCAGCGGAGGGAGAACCTGCTCGCGCTGGGCAACGAGTACAAGGGGCGGATAACCCCTGAAAGGATGATGCAGATAATGGACGTTCCCTTTGATGAAGGCGGGGCGACGTGGCCCAACAGGACAGCATACCAGGTGGTCTATGAACCGGCGGAAAACAGGCTGTGGATGAAGACCCGCGGTATCCAGGACTGGGTGGAGATAGAGCTTGACAAATATTTCAAAACGCAGGGGGGTAATTCCCTGCCAGTGGCCTGATCTCACACGAATGTGAACAACCCGTTCGTTTTTTTAGTAACCTCCCCTGTAGTCGGGCGCCCGGTCCCAGATTACCGGAGATCTCACCGGTGGTATTTGAGGAGCTGCGGGTCAATGCTCTGGTGCACAGGGATTATCTGATCAATGCACCGATCCGGCTGTGTATCTTCGACAACCGTATTGAGATCATGAGCCCCGGACATCTCCCGAACAATCTGACGGTGGCGAAGATCCGGGCTGGTAATTTCAATATCAGAAATCCTATTCTGGTGTCATATATCGCCAAAGGGATGCTGCCATACCGGGGCCTTGGGTCAGGGTATTGATTAAGGAATGGATTCTGGACCGGGTTCGATTGATTCCATCAGACCGGTAACTGATTTCACTCAGTTTCATTCATCCTCATCCCCGGTTAATCCTTCCCCGCGATTTTTTTCATCATTTAACCTCTCCTCAATCAGACAGCGTTCACGACGAAGCTCAGTTGCCAGTTCTTCTTCAGTTGGCAGATATAGCATATATTTAGAAGCAAAAATCTGTTTCCGCTCACTCAGAACCGAGTACCGGGCAACTGCATCATTTTTGTCAGTGCAGAGAATCAGCCCGATTGTGGGATTGTCATCTTCAGCTATGTAGAGATCATCAAACATTCGTACATAACCATCCATCTGCCCCACATCCCTGTAGGAAAGTTCTCCCATCTTAAGATCAACGAGCAGATAACATTTCAGAATACAATTGTAAAAGACCAGATCAACGTAGAGATCGGTATCAGCAAAACGCATTCTCTTCTGCCTTCCCACAAATGCAAAACCCTTGCCCAGTTCCATCAAAAAGGACTGGAGATGGGTAATAATTGCAGCTTCCAGATGACTTTCATGGAGAACTGAGATCTCCGGCAGATCAAGAAACTCCAGAACATACGGATCTTTTAATGAATCAATAGCTATTGATGTAGAGAGAGTCATTTCACGACCGGATTTTCGCAGATCTTCCGGTTGCTGACTTTTTAGCATTCGTTCATAATACTGTGAACGGATATGCCGTTCTAATGTCCGTCTATCCCAGGAACATTCTGCGGTTTCCTGTTCATAAAATAATCGTGCGTCCTTTTTTTTCACACGCATTAATGCACGATAATGTGACCAGCTTAGCCGGGGATTTAAACCAACATTCAGTTCGCCATCATCGAATAGAGCACCCAAAGGGTATCCTTTTGAATTTTGTACCCGCTGGGTAACAAATTCATCATTAATAAAGGTTGCCGAATCATACGCCCTCCCGGTTTTTTCGGAAGATGACAGAGAATGAGTCACTGGATTGTTTTGCCGGGAATCATCAATACTGCGATCAGAATATTCAAGGTAAAATTTACGGAAAAGTCTGAGATTTGCAGCTGAAAATCCTTTCCCATAGTGCCGGGTTAGATTTTCTGAAAGTTCTTCAGTTGTTTGTCTTCCATAATCAGCACGTTCCCTGCCCGCCTGAATATCTTCTACAATTTCCCTTCCGATAAGCCAGTAGGATACGACCATATTGGAATTGATTGCCCTGACCGTGTTTGCTCTGGCCTGCTCAATGATAGAAACCACACGATCAAAAAGTGTGCTGCTGTCAGGATTATTTTCATTCAGGATACTGTCCCGGTTCTCATCTGTATCAGGATTCATGTACTCCCTCCTGATCTCCGGCCAGAAACGCCCGGCCTTTTTCAGTCAGGCGGTATTTCTGCTTGCTGCTCATGGGTTTATCCGGGATTGTCATTTCAATATAATCGTGTTTCAGAGCAGGATGCAGATAATTGTCCCGGAACGTCTGACGGTGCTTGAGATTCAGAATGTTTCGTAACGTCCCTGAGGATTTATCCCCGTCAACAAGTGCCAGCAACAACTTCTGAACAGAATCATCAGACTGGGTCGGTGACTGGGTCGGTGACTGGGTCGGTGACTGGGTCCCGTCCTGGTCCCTGTCAGATTCCTGATCCAACTGAAGCTCTATAGCCTCCGCCAGAAAAACAGTAACCCGAACCCTCATCCCGATCTCTTCCATCACCGGCTCAGGCAGATTCAGTTCCTCCGCCTCTTTCAGAATCCGGCGAAACCCACTTCCCCACTGCTCAATCAAATCAAGCTCACGAAAAACACGGGCAATCACACGGTTTCTGATCTTTGAAACGCCCTGCTTCACATCCTCAATCGTCATGCCGGGAAGAAGAATGCCGGGATTTTCGATCTCTATCCGGTCATCAAAGAAAGAGACCCGGATGGGTGCCCCCTTCTGGGAATAATCCGCATGAACAATGGCGTTAATCAGAGCCTCACGAAGAATCGTAAGGGGAATACTCCAGACATCCTTTCGCCGGATTTCAGAGAAGTCAGCACCTCTGAAGGCATGTTTCTTCAGAAAAAGCATCACACTCTCAACAGCGTCCGGAAGATTCTCGTTGATATCAATATGGTCGAAGATGTATGCCTTATCCGTTCCCATAAACCTCCCGCACTGAATCCAGGCATCCGGGAAATAAAAATCCCTCTTCTTTCCATACAGAAGCATGGCGCCTCTGGTCGGCACAAGATTACCCTGCACCCGTGTCAGAAATTTAAGGGTTACTAACTCCTCTTCGCTTAACTCCCGGACCCCCCTGAAATTTTTCTGAGCAGCCTCAAGATCAAGATCATCACCGGAGAGATCCGGCACCGGCATCTCATCATATGAAACACCGGACGCACTCCTCTGAAGCTCAGAGATAAGTTCCGGGTCGGCCTTTCGGTTGGTAGAACCAAGCCTGACATACACACCATCGGCCTGTCCTTCCTTTTTTACCCAGTGGGGCCGGGAACCACTCGGATACACCTCAACGCCCAGAAGAGTCTTCTCACCGACAGCAAGAAGCTCCACATTCGGCACAAGACGTGGCCGGATAGAATCAGCTATCAGACTGCACAGACGCTCTTCCTCATCCAGTGGGTTTTCTACGCCGGAAATTTCATGTGAACCGTCCTCCACACCAATCAGAAGGCGTCCTCCGGCAGTGTTGGAGAACGCAACCAGTGTCTTGATTATGTTCTTCGGCGAAGAGAGATCGCGTTTGAACTCCAGTGTTTTGCCTTCCGGCATCGTGAGAATCTGAGCAATGGGAAGGCTCATTGAGCCTCCATCAGATACGACAGAATTTTGAGAAAATGTAACTTTCCGGAACCGAAATCCCCGGAGATCCACACGCCTGTTTTATCGGTGGGTGTTGTTGTGGATCTGAGGTATCGCTGAAAGAACTGGTCAATATGTTTTAGCGATTCTTTTGTTACCACAGATTCATCCAGTTCTGTATAGACGTTCTTTTCATCGTCCTGATCGACTTTGATAACGCCGTTAATTTCCCGTCGAATGTCGTTCTGAAACAAATCCTGCATTTTTGTATCTAACATATTTTCCCTCCAGTTAGGTTTCCCTGTCGTTTATGAGCTGAAACGCCCGGTAATAATTAGCATCCTTAAACTTTCCAAAAAGACTCAGTTCATGATTGTCGTACTCTCCCGGATAAAAGGCAACAAGGGGTATATTGCCCATTATCGGCTGGAGATTATTCAGAACAGAATGTGACCGAATCAAAGGCCAGGCTTTACCGATACCGGTAAGGAAAACCATACTGAGATTTACTTCTGAAGCAATTTGTTCACTGATTGAATATTTAACATTTTTAGGTTTCAGGGTAATTCTGAGCTTCTCTAATAATTTATCCGAACCCTTGCTCAGTTCAAATTCTGATATTTTATCATATGATATTTTATTTTCGAGATTTTTCAGGCATAATGCGTAAAGATCAATCACAAGAACGTGAACTGAATTTTTCTTTGGCGTCTGTACCAGCCTGTCGACAGAGGTGCGAATGAATAATTCATGTTCCAGTGGATAATCAAATATCCAGAACGGAATTTCATTCCCAAGCCCCCTCCCTTTCAGGAAATCATCCTCAAGAACTTTTTCTTTGAGAAGATCGATTCGCGCCTCGATTTTCATACTTACTTTTCTAATTAGATGAGACAATATATAGTTATACACGATTTGAGAGTTAAAATGAAATGATAGTAATTAATTCCATTTTTTTAAAGCATCCATTTCCGTCCTAATCGTTATTTCGCCTCATCTCTCATTCAAAATCATACCAATCTCACCAATACCGCTCTCTCCTTCTCGCCGGCAGCCACATGTGCGAGTGAGCAGAAGCAGCGGTTACTTCAATGCAATCCTTGCCCACATCCCTTCGTCATCCCCTCAGGAAAACCGCCCGGATTTGTAATCAGAATATGATCCGGATATCACTGGATATACACCTGTCCGACTGAAAGAAGAGATACGAGTGGGGTGGCAGCCGGCAATCCGTCTGTTCCCTTTATCCCCCATTGCAGACCGGAACCTCCTTCTCCCTGTTTTCTTCTTCGATTTTCTCCCGTATTTGAGGTAGTATTAACAATTCACAAGTGTTATATTAACTCTAAGTGTAGGCATTACTAAAGAGGAAAAATTCTGTTATGATTGAATTATTGATAGTAGATGATGAACCTATAATCCGTGAGGCTATTAACCGTCTTCTTGAAAGATATAAAGAGTTTCACACTACCTCTGTTCAGTCAGCAAAAGAAGCATTCAGAAAAATGGCAGAATATCAATTCGATGCTATTATCTCTGACTATAAGATGCCTGAAATGAACGGAATTGCTTTTCTCAAACAGGTACGCATACTTTACCCTTCAATTCCATTTATCATCCTGACAGGTCAGGGAGAGGAAAAAGTCGTCATTGAAGCGCTCAACAATGGTGCAGATTACTATGTGGAAAAAAGCGGTGATTTTAAAGCAAAATTTGCTTCACTCATTAAACAGATCAAAATACTGGTCGAAAATCAGCGTAATATCATCAAAATAAAGGAAACCAATAATACCCTCAATGCTATCATCGATTTTTTACCGGATGCCACGCTTGTTGCAGACAAAGACGGAAAAATCTGTCAGTGGAACAAAAAAGCAGAACAATTTTTCGGCCTTACAAAACAGAATGTTAAAGGTGCTTGCGCTAAGGAAACAATTTCTTCATTATATCCAAATGAACACCCGGTACTTACCTCCTATATTCTTTCAGGAGATCTCAGTACCATCGGTTCCGATTATGATAATTATTTAATCAACGGTGACACGATTGAAGTCAAGACGTCCATTTCTCAGAATTCGGAAGAGAAATTTATAAGAGCGATATGTGCTCCACTCTATGATACCAGTGGTGCTATGACCGGAGTCATAGAAACGATTCATGACATCACCCATGACAAAAAAATGGAGAATTTGCTTCGTGAAAATGAAAAAAAATTCAGAATGATATTCAATGGCGTAAGTGATGCCATCGTTCTTTTTGAATTTAACAATGGTCATCTGGATAAATTGATTGAAGTCAATGACGCTACACTTGAAATGCTTGAGTATACCCGTGAAGAGTTTATTGCAAAGAATCACAGAGATTTCATTGATGAGAATTGCGACTCTGACTTTCAGTATATTAATGATCAATTCCGCGCAACAAATAAAGCACAATTTGAAATGATTTACCTCTCGAAAAACAACAAAAAAATATATTGTGACAATAAGGCAAAACTCATAACCGTCAGGGGAAAACCCGCTGTGATTCTTGTTGCCAGAATTATCAATTCATTTGGGGTCTAAAAAGCCGCCATTACTCAGCCTATACAAACGAATACGGTGGCCACGGGCCGGTAAACCGCACCGAATATTCTTTCCTGTCATTCATTATCTCCAGGACGTCTCCAAGTTCAGGATAATGTTCGTCTGTAACCAGACAGGACAGGTTCATCATCATCACCTTATCCTTCTCCCCGGTTCGTTTTACTTTCTCAGCTTTGGTATCATCAGATAAACCGGTAATCTGTCCGAACATATCGTTGAATTCAGCATCGACCAGGACTGACATCTCCTGTTCTACTGCCTGTTCAATCTTTTTCCGATACATGTAGGCAACGCCGGGACCTTTTGACTCCATCTCTTCCTTTAATGACCGGATCACATCACTGTCTGTGAGCACTTTATCACTCATGGTGGATGGGTGATAGAATACCTGAACGCCGTATTCTTTCTTTCCATGGATTCGGTCGAGTTTGTTACGAAGCCGTTCATATTCTTCTGTAATCCAGTTTTGGAAGACCTCCCCGGTGCTCTCAGTCCCGTTTGAGGTGATAATCGTATCAAATCCAAACGGAAGAACCATACCAAATTGTTCTGATACAATATCCAGCACATTCTGATGACTGGCAACCCAGGTATTCACTGTCTCGGTATCTTCACTCTGATATGGTTTTGCCGGACACTGGTGCACAATTGCAGAAATATCCCGGAATGGAATCGTATATGTCCCGGCACCATCAATCCCGATATCGCCCAGACGAATGTCTGCTGGTGAATCAATAATGCCATAGATATACAGGCCCTCAGATTCATCCGGGGTATTGTATTGTATAGCACTATCATTTTCGGGTATGGGTGGTGGTATCCGGTTATTTTCCGTCTCAGGAATAGGTCCCGGCATACTTTCCTGAGCAGGGACTAATCCCGGAGCATCTTCCGGCACTGTTCCAGGAATATTTTCCGGCTCCGGTTTCTCCGGCAGACGTTCCACACCGGGATCTGGTGGTGGAGGGGCGGCGTTCATTTCCGAAATGGTTTTATCGGGAATCTCCGGAGACCGGCGATCATATTCCTCCGCAATCATCTCCCTGATAACTGGTTTTAACCTCTCCAGAATCCGGCGTTCATATTCCTCCGCAACCATTTCTCTGATAATCGGTTTAAACTCCTCACAAATCCGGTCCATCTCTTCGTGAATGAGTTCCCTGATTAATTTTTTAAAAATACACTCGTCTGTCATCGATGTCACTTATTCTATAGATTGTCCTTCTTCCTCTGCCCAGCGTTCAGGGTTTATGATTCTGTCAAGAACATCATCGACTATTTCATCCAGTCCGTCACGGACCGACTTTACCGATTCCACAATCCCCTGCTCTGCTTTGATCTCTTCGATGGCGATGTCAAGTTCCATCAGTGCCTTTCCGAGCCGTTCCATCTCTTCTTCTGTAAGAAGGCCGGATTCCATCCTCCTCATGGCCTGAAGGTTCAGGGCGTCCCGTACAATCTCCACAATGGCCAGCACCAGTCCGAGTAACCCATGTTTCAGGTTGTCCTCGTTGATCTCAAGAACCATTCTTTTTCATCTCAATTTCCAGAATACCGTTCTGATATCTCCGGCTGGATTCTTCAGCCGGATACGGTAACGGGATCTCTTTACGATATTTCTTTTTCCCGTATTCCGCCTCAATAGTCAGTTTTCGGTCATCTTTCGTCACCCGGATATCTTCCTCTCTGATGCCCGGAAGTTCAGCGATGATCCGTATGGCATCCTCTTCCTCAAAGACATCCACAATAGGTTCAGAAATTTTGGGTTTCTCTGCTTTCTTTACTGAACGCATTCCCTGTGGGCTCTGTCGCCCCTGCTGTCCGGCAAGCGTCCGGACACTATAATTGTAAGATACCTTTGGCTGAGATGATTCGCCTTTTGCCAGACGCTCTCTGATCTCCTTATCAGTCTCATCAATACGTTTCTGAAATTCCGGAGACTGGTTCTTAAGATGTTTGACAACTTTGCCCAGGCCGGGAATCAGGTTCTCAATGGTCTCTTCAACGATACTTTCCTCGTGGTTTTTTTCTTCTTCAGTCATAATGTAACCTCCTCTCGTTTTTTTGGTTTATGAATCCACATCTGCCGCCGCGATACCAGAAACGGTTTCCGGATAATCCATCTGATAAAACCATATTCATCTCCTGATTCGCAGGTCCGCAAAATCATACGGAGGAGAAGTTACGTATCTTATCTCTACACGATCTCCATATTTTTCCTCGATCGCATCGACTGCCCGGTCAAATGCAGGTTCGTTCTCTTTTTTTACAAGAAAAACCCCATTCAGAATCATCTCTTCGGTCAGATTCTGATTTTTGCAGTACTTCTCAGAATGCGTCTGTAATTCCCGGATAATATCGGAGGTGATCCTATCTCCTGTTTTTTTCACCTGATCTTCCACCAGTTTTCCCATCTCAATTTTATCATAATACGCTGCATCTTCAGACTCTGATGCAATTTTCTGTTGCAGATGGTTTATTTTGCGATCTGATGCGGTGATATCCTGTAACAGATTATCCATCTTCAGCATGACTTTCAGGCTCAGTTCTGTTTTGCCTTCCAGTTCACTGAAGAGACGTTTGAGATGGGAATAATTCTTGTTCAGAAATCCTTTGATGTCCTGTTCAGTCGTAATCTGACCAAATCCCATTGGCAGGACACAATAATTCTTCTGAATGGTCTCCACGACTTTTTCATGAGACACGCCTTCATCAAGTATCTCATATTTTTCATTCGTGGCTTCAGATACAACTGCTGCAAGATCCTTAAAATGAACCATGCTGATTCCGGCACCACCAACGCCACTACATTGCAGATAACATTTTTTCCGGCTCTCGATCAGACAATAGATATAACGATATCGTGACAATAATTTCACATTGTTACTCTGTTTTCGTCTCATGTTCTGATTACCTCTGTTACCTGCTGTCATATTACTCCTTATCTTCGGGATAAGATGTCGTTATCGTTTCGCTTTCTTTGAAAAGTTCAATCTGTAATACGCCGTTTCGATAATGAATCCGACTACTGAACGGTTCAGAGAGAGTAAGACCGGGAACTTCTGCGATGAGCAGTACAGAATGAGTATCGTCAAAAACTTCAATATTATTCAGATATAATGGTATATTCTTATCAATCCACCATGAAAATATGACATTCTCTCCGGTTACCGGGTCAATCCGGGATTTTTCAAACCTGACGGCATGTTTTGCCAGTATTTTTCTGGATTGTGGAATAATGACCTCATTCATGCGTCTGAGAACTTCATGATGAGGAATACCGGTTTCAAACGCCAGTTCATCAATACTTGCATGGTTCCGATGGGAGAGAGAGGTAACTATTGATCGGCTTTGATTATCCAGACTCTCCAGGAATACCTGCATTTTATCCGGAATGGGTCCTTCTCCTTCTGCTTCTGTTTTTATCATTTTTTCTGTCATGATAATTCCTGCTAGCCCTCAAAAAAGAGTCTGAGATACACAGATTTTTTTCCCTCGATATTTGCTATGCCAATATCTGCTTCTTTTGTATGCAAAAATGGTACAGAAAGCTGTGATGGATTTATCTCCTCAGTTTTATCCTCAATGGTAATCGTCGGTTCTACCGATGAGATGACCTGAAGCAGAGACAGGTTTTTTTTCCGTTTGGATTTCTTGTGATGTACTGAAAGGTTGCTTTTCATTCTTTCACTTCCCACAAAGCAGTTGGGCATACTGTAAGAGCACCGTTTTTCCACAGATCTCTTCGGGAAAAAGTGGCATCTCAGAGATCGTTAATCTGTGATCATACGTTTCGTGGAACCGGTCGATGTACTGCTGCTGCATTCTTCGTCGGGACATACAGAACGGACAGTCATTTTCCGGAACAATGCCGTTTATGATCATACGTCTGATGCTGATACCATACTCATCAAGAGCATCTATTAGTCGGCTGGTCTGGTGGAGTGCCAGTGATTCAGGAATGACAACCGGTACAAATTCTGTCCGGCTATTGTCTGAAAGGATGGATTGTATAACTTCAGCAGACTGCCGGATTTCAGACAGGGTCTCCTGAATTGTGTCATGAGATGTGTCTTTGTCAAACCACGTCTGTATTGTCGTTAAAGTACCGGCAATCCGGTCATGAAGTTTCATTCCGCCGGTTGCATAGTGTTCAAGAGTGACCGGAAGATGAAGAAGACGCAGTGTATGGCCTGTTGGAGCAGTATCCCAGACAATGATATCGTACCCTTTTGTCATGCTCACCATCAGGTATTCCATTGCCATGAGTTCATCCAGACCGGGCATTATCTCGTCAGGAATTACATCCACATCTTCTTTTTTTACCGGTATAACAGATGACAACAGGTTAAAAACAGCTGTACCATAATACTCTCTGAAATCATCGATAAACTGTTGCGGATTAATTTCAATGGCATAGAGATCTTCAGAAATTTTTGTTACTTCCTGACTGAGATCCTGTTGAAAAATATCAGAGAGTGACGGGGCAGGATCACTTGAGACAAGGAGTATTTTATTGCCTTTCATCGAGAGAGAAAGCGCTGTTGCTGCTGCACAGGATGTCTTTCCGACGCCGCCCTTGCCACCAAAGAGCATCAGTTTTGTCGAACCGGACTGAATCTCATCAAGCATAGACAGGTCAGGAAAGACGATGTTATTTTCCTTTGACTGGTGAAGCTTTTTCATTGTAAAAGACTCCCGACTCTCCAATGATAACAATATCAGATCCGGACCGCTATTTCAGGTCCGGAAACCGTTTGGTCCGAATCCCGGTCAACAGTTTCAGGGAGAAGATTGTGCAGGGCATCTGCTACCTGTGGAACCAGTCCCTGGTTACCGGAGAAGAGTAAACGGGTTCCGTCCCGGCATGTGACATTTAACAGTTCTTTCGATTTCAGCAGCGTACTGATCTTTTCCACTGTTATGGTTACGTCACGTATTGCATCCAGTCTGGTAACAGAACGATAATATTCATCAAATGCATAATGCCAGATCAACTGTTCTGAGGTTACATATATCCGGCCGGGTTTCCAGATATCACCTGATTCTGCGGATACACTACTCCCTTCTGCCAGATGCCACATAGGAACCTGGCACAATACTTTTTCGTTCTTTGCAAGGACAATGTCTGCCGGAGTATCTGACTGGGGCTGAAATGTTTTGCAGGTATACCCTGCACGTTTCATTTCATCCCGGCACATTTCAATAAGGCCACATGACTGATCAGTGACATGTATTTTTGCAACGGCTCCGTCTTTTAAGAAAAAACTGTAATACTCGGTTTCTTCTCCTCCGGTATTGGTGCCGGTCTCTGTTGCAATCCCGTCAATATCCCCATAGTCTGCGGAAAAAAGAATCTCAAAGGGTACTTTCCGTGAGATTTTAAGACCTTTCCCGGTAAGAATGACCTGTCCCGGTCTCCAGGCATTATATATACCGTCATGATGCCAGTAGGAACCAAACGTTTCCAGCAGAATGTTATCTCCGGCATCTTTCTCTGAGAGGCAGCGATCTAATAATAATCGCTGATGCTCTTTGGTCGCTGAAATACGCTGTGCCTCGTCCCAGTTATTCCACATCCCATATTCAAGCATTGTGTCAATACCAGCGATAGCGGCCCGTAAATTAAGGCCAATCAGAGGGATACCTGATACCGAGATAATCAAATCTGCACTCAGAACCAGTCCTTTATCCAGAACCCGGTCCAGCAGATCCACAAGGGTTGCGTTTTTCTCGCGTATCGCGTCCATAATAATGATCTTTGTATCGGCGTTATCTTACCGTAATCTCATCAAATTCAGGCAGGGTGTTTTTTGCCTTGGCACTGACCCATCCACACCACGGACAGCGCTCGTTCAGCAGTTCATCAAGGGGAACTCTTTTGCCGCACTGAGGGCATTCTTCCTTCACAATTTCTGCTTCTGCCCACGCCGAATTTTCAAGATTTGTTCCGCTTGGAAATTCAAGTCCGTATTTTGCTGCCGTCTCAAAAGATGCGAGAGCAGCACGGACTTTGATGCCAAGAAGTTCAACCCCGGCAACTGACACACAGATATCTGCGTTGATGACAAGACCCTTGTCAAGGATTCTGTCGATTACGTCCACAAGTGATGCCGGACCGTCTTTTGTTGCTTCCATTGCCATTTATTATCTCCTGATATCTCCGGAATAGTTTCTTTGTTTCATCCACCGGATAAATGTGATTATATTTTTTCCAGTTCAATCTCGACAAGACCGGTTCGACAGGAGATCTTTATGGTGTCTTTTACCGGCGCCGGGATTGTTATCTCTGTTGCATATTTCCGATCGTTTCGTTCTGCTCTGAGGGTAAGGACGTTCTCTTCCAGGTCTGTCTTTACATCATCTCCCTCAATGCCGGGCATCTCTGCAATTATTCTGATGATGCTTTCTTCATCAAATACATCAACAACCGGTTCACGGAGATCTGATCCCGGTACGGTTCCAAATTGTTCAATCTTTGGCAGACCACTTTCATTCATATTGAGTCTGACGCCATAAAGACTGTGTGCCTGGTTTGATCTCTCTAATGAAAATTCACCGGATTTATGGATTCCATTTCCCGGTTCATCTTCGTCAAGAACCTCAGAGACAGTCTGCATAAAATTTCCAAGACCTTTTAAAAGACCGCTGAATACCACGCCTGCGTCTGTAACGGGTATGGGATGCTTTTCATTCTTTTTTGTCATTTCTGTTACCCGATGTTCGTTGAATGGAATTGAAAGTGATGTGATGTGCTGTGTGGTGGAATGGGATGAAAGGAAGTGGTGGGTGGGTGATCTTTTTAGTATTCTTCAATGGGGGTAATGTCCTTATCACCGCGTTTTCGTAACCCCTTTCGGACATACTCAGTAATAGCACCGGCTTCATCAACTGATACTTCATAAATCCCCAGCATATCCATGGTATCCGGTATGCCGGTTCTTTCAAGAAGTTCTACTTCAACAGTCCAGAAACCGGTCTCTTCATTTCTGACGGTTCCGGTAACTGCATTTACCGGAAATCCGGTGATCTCTGCCATGTCAGTTTTTGCATTGTTAATCATTTTTTTCAGATTCATTTTACTCATCTCGTATCTCAAGCAGTCTTTGTTTTAAGGATTCTGATGTTCTTTCCCACTCTTCTTTCTCCATCTGGCCGGTTTCATACTGCCACTGAATTTCAAGTCTTTTGTTTCTCACTGCTTCTTCAGTGTTCAGCAGTTCTTCATCGACCTGATTTGAGATCTCTTCCAGCACTTTCATACTCAGAGTGAGAGGTATTTTCAGTATGTCGTCAACAATTAACACCATTAAACATCAGTCCTTTAACAATCACTTAATTTTCAGGGCAACGAAATCATATGGCGCTGAAACTGTGTATTTCAGATTGACACTCTTGCCATACTGCTGTTCCAGGTTGTCGACAACTTCATCAAACATCTTTTCTTTCTCGTCTTCTACGAGAAATACCGCGTTCAGGAACATTTCTTTGTTCAGGGTTTTGTTTTTCTTACTCTTCTCGGCAAGTTGATCCAGAGATTTGAAGACCGAGGACTCCATCTTTGATCCAAGAGCTTCAAGATCTGCTGCTATACGCTCGCCAAGTTCCATTTTCAGTTTGTGTGCAACTACGTCTGGTTTCGTTGCAATCTGTTTTTTCAGGATTCTCACCTTATCATCAGAGTTATAAATTTCCTGAAGAACAGCGTCCATGTTCCAGTACGCCTTAAGGGAGAGTTGTTTTTTATTGCTATATTTGTTAAAAAGCATCTGTATCTGAATGCGCCTTCGTTTAAGAAATGTTCGAAGTTCACGTTCTGAGGCAACCTGCCCGAATCCAAACGGAAGAACCGATCCGGTTTCCTGGACTGCTTCCACGACTTTCTGGTGTGTTACTCCGTCATCCAGAATTTCGTGTTTTCTTTCAGCGGACCCTGAAACGATGGCGATGAAGTCGGTGTCGGGAATAGTGTAGATACGCCCACCTTCAACTCCTTCAATCTGAAGATTTTCTACCTGATGATTGTTTGCGGGGACAATGCAGTAGATGTAGGAATACTTTGACTTCGTTTTGGTGCCGGGACTAGCGGATGGATTTTTTTTCTTAGTACTCAAGCTCGATTTCATTGATGACCACCGTTTTTCCAGATTTTCCTAAAGATGAATATTTTACACCCGAGGTTGAAGGTCGTCTCCGGTTCAGTTGAGAGACACAATTATTGTTAGTGCTTTTACAATTTCTATACTCAATAAGATTCTGAATAACTATGGCTTTTTTCCTCTGCTGAAATGTTTTTATCAATGATTTTTTGGATGCACGAGCTCGTCGTAATAGTTTAGTTTCTCTGTCATAAATTTTATCGATTTCAAGCTGAGGAACACAAATTTCACCAAATTCAGATTCAAGATCACGGACGATCTCATCTTCAGTCTGAAAGGTGCGACAACTCAGTCGTCGTCCTCTGATGCTTTTAATACTTGGTGTAATATCACTGGTACTTTTCATAGCGACAACCTGAGTGGTCTGACAGAGCGGGCATTATGACATCTTGGACACCGAAGTCGTGTCCTGGGATGGACTCCTGTACCAAAACAGAGAGGACATAGGTACCCATGCAGTGTAACTATATTCTGTCGTGTTTTGATATTTTTCAGTCCGTTTACCTTCATTTTTTTGCCTCGATTATGCCTTTTCCGCCACAACGGATACAAGGCAGGTCATTTCCCGGGGTTTTTCCGGTTCCATTGCAGTCCGGACAGATTTGGGAATTTTTTGGAGTACTTATAACTCCTTTTCCCCGGCAAACCGGACAGGTCAGCCGGTGATGTGGATCTTTACCGGAACCGGTACAGAAAGGACAGGGTGACGTTGTACCATAAACCGTTACCTCACCCCTTCCGCCACAGACCTGGCAAGTGGACAGGTCTGAAAGAAGATGGAAGGGATCTACTCCTTTACCATTGCAGTATGCGCAGGTGATCTGTTGCATTGTATCTTCTCCTTCTCAATAAATTCATCAAGAATAGTCTCTACATCAGTGGCATCATGTCCATTGTTACTACTGATCTTCGAACCCAGCACATCAATACAGGTCTGTCTGTATGATGGGTCGTCTACATTATCTATCGCACTGGCAATAACAATTGACGAACGCAGTGTTGGTGTAAATTCACAGAGACCAGAATCCCTCAGTCCACGAACCAGACGAACTACAGTTCCTGCATCTTCAGGACTGAGCGTACTTTTTGCCTGTACTATCTCAGTTTCTGTTTTTTCGTCAAAGTAATTCATGTTAATTGTAATCATACGATCACTGAGAGCATCCTGTGACTGATATACACCGGCGTACTCCTCAGGATTGCTGGTAAATATCGCAGAAAATGAAGGATGGACTTTGATGTAGCTTTCATTCGTATTTCTGGAGGCACTAGATGGCAGAGGAAGAATCCGTTCTTCTATTACCGATAAGAGAACATTGTTTGCTTCTGGTCTTGAACGGGTAAACTCATTGTAGACAAGAGTAAACCCATACTTACATGCAGCAGTCAGACGTTCATCCACCCAGTTTTTCCGGTATGATTCTTCTACTTTTGTGACACGGGATACATAACGATCTACAACTTTTTTTTTGTTAAACCCAACCTCACCACCAATGAGTGATGAGGTGCTGAATTCTTCATCGCCGTTAATTAATATCACTGGCCGTTCGAGTTTAGTTGCAATATGCATTGCAAGGGTGGTCTTCCCACAACCCGTTGGCCCACACAAATGTACTGGGTATCCTACATTGATATATCGAAGGCTGCGATCAGTAAGTTCTTTTACTATCGGAGTTTCGATAAAACCACCGCGGGATTTCGGTGAAATGACAGTGATCATTTCAAGATCGTCAGCTTTTCGGATTCTTTTTGCCATGTTGTTTCCTTTGTTCCTTTATTCGCAAGATGTAAAAATATAATTAAATGTAATTGTATGTGTATTTTTCATCCCCTTTCTCAAGTCCTTACTCCTGAGTCTCTTTCGGAAAGTAGTTGACATCTACCTTTTTTACCTGTTCATTTTCCAGGAGATCCCTTGCGGGTCTGATGAGTTTTCTCCATTCAACACCAAGCTTATCACCAATTTCAGTCAGTGATATACCATCAGTTGAACTAATAACAATTTCCAGCATTTTGGACTTTAACTCAAACATTTCATCGGGAACAGACACTTCAGGTTCATTCAGACTGTTTCCATTACCTCCACTCTCAACCTGAATTTCGGGCAGGGACTGAACAGTAGTCTCTTCAATAGAAACCGGTTCAGCTTCAACATCAGGTTCTGGTTCAATCTCAGTTGTCACAGGAACATTCTTAACAACGGATTCATGAATCACAGGATCAATCACCGTTTTTTCTCCAGACCATGCCCTCCGCATAGCAATTCGTTCGGTAGAATCATCATTGAGAAGAGTTTCGATTTGGTTTTTAAGATTGGTGACAAATTCAGTTGTTTCCGCTTTAAGTACAGCGCTATTTGCTTTGCGTTCTGTTTCCGCATCTTCCAGATATGCATCAAGTTCAGCTGCTCTGTTCTGATGTTGTACAGCAAAGTCTGCAATCAATGCATTAGAAGCATCTTTCAGGTCAGACACTGTTTTCTGTAATTCTTCCCTGTATTCTGCTGCATCTTCTTTACGAATTACTTCAGCATTCTTCAGGTCAGACACAGATTGTCTCAAATTAGCTTTAAGTACAGCGCTATTCGCTTTGCGTTCTGTTTCCGCATCTTCCAGATATGTATTAAGTTCAGCTGCTCTGTTCTGATGTTGTACAACAAAGTCTGCAATCAGTGCATTAGAAACATCTTTCAGGTCAGACACTGTTTCCTGTAATTCTTCCCTGTATTCTGCTGCATCTTCTTTACGAATTACTTCAGCATTTTTCAGATCAGACACAGATTGTCTCAAATCTGCTTTTTGCTCAGTTGTCATTTCCTGGCGTTGCTTAGAATAGTCCGAGATAAGATCTGAAACATTTTGCTTTGATTCAGAAATGAATTCCTGTCTTTGATAATTTTCGTCGGTGATTTCCTGACGTAAATTATTCATATCTTCTACAATACTCATATAAATCACATCCTTAATTACAAGGAAAAAAATAAGATTAGTTATGCTTCAATAGCATCTGCAGTAAGTCCAACAGCTTCGGCGTATTTGAGCCACGTCTCGACTGATGCAATAACTACACGTGCTTCAACAGCAAGCAGTTCAATTCCAACGAGTGATACGCGTACCCATGCATCAACAACAACGCCCTTGTCAAGAATCCGGTCAACAACCTCAACAAGACTTGATGAGGAATTAGTTTTTTCTACCATTTTGTTCAACTCCTAAGGGGTAATTGTCACAGTGGGATTGGAAAACCTCTATGAAAATATTGGTCTGCCCTGTGCATTCCCCATTCTAATAATCAAGGTATTATGAGTTAAAGAGTCACAATACTTTCAGATATAGTTTCATAAAATGAAAGTAGGTTATTTTTTCATCTCGTCCACAGCACGGAGGAAATGATTTTTCGTCACTGTTATCGGCTTAATATCGTCAGATCTGACATAGAATTCTTTGATTGCCAGAAGGGCCGCCTTATTGCAGACGGATTCTATTTCTGCACCCGTGAATCCTTTCGTTACTTCCACCAGACCTTCAGGTGAGAAACCGTCTTCAACAGGCTTGTGTCTCGTGTGAACCCGGAAGATCTCAAGACGCGCTGCTTCATCCGGGAGGGGAAGTTCAATGACGTAATCAAAACGTCCCGGTCGCAAAAGAGCGGGGTCTACGATATCCGGGCGATTTGTAGCAGCCAGCACAATGACTCCTTTCAGCTCTTCCAGTCCATCCATCTCGGTGAGAAGCTGTGCAATGACCCGTTCCGGTACACCTGAATCTCCGCCGGACCCGCGTGTCGGTGCGATGGAATCAATCTCATCAAAGAACAGGATACACGGCGCAGCAGATCGTGCTTTTTTGAAAATCTCCCGGATTCCCCGTTCAGATTCTCCTACATATCTGGAGAGGAGTTGCGGCCCCTTAACCGAGATAAAATTTGCCTGGACTTCATTTGCCAGTGTGAATGAAAATAAATTACTTTTTCATTTCATCCATAGCCTAGATAAAATGCGGTTTTGTCATGATAGTTCTGAAATATCTTTACAACGATGACAAATTTCCTTTATTACATAAAGTGCCGCTCTCTCACAGATCAATTCGATTTCCGCATCAGAAAATTCTTCAGATTTTTTCTTACCATCTTTAATATTGTAATCGTCTTGTATTGCGTTCTTTTTTATTTCCTCTACAACTTTTGTGAAATGGTCTTTTTTCACTGAAAATGTCTTAATATCTTTAGAAGGAATTACTTTCTTGTCTATTTCATTCTGACCATCTTTCGTTGCTAATAATGCCTCGATCTTTTCATATTCCCGACCCTTCGCCTCAAGCTCCTTCTTTTTATTTTCTTCTTCTAATTTCAGGCGTTCTTCTTCAGCTTTTCGCTCTGCCTCGATCTTTTCAGATCTGACATAGAATTCTTTGATTGCCAGAAGGGCCGCCTTATTGCAGACGGATTCTATTTCTGCACCCGTGAATCCTTTCGTTACGTCCACCAGACCTTCAGGTGAGAAACCATCTTCAACAGGCTTGTGTCTCGTGTGAACCCGGAAGATCTCAAGACGCGCTGCTTCATCCGGAAGGGGTAATTCAATGACGTAATCAAAACGTCCCGGCCGCAT
>Ga0208902_1000257_pt1 | contig 30599 bp, 19 predicted proteins | sample AntAceMetag02UKH_FD_184767 | JGI IMG/M metagenome (GOLD analysis project Ga0208902, IMG submission 184767) | Saline lake microbial communities from Ace Lake, Antarctica - Antarctic Ace Lake Metagenome 02UKH (SPAdes) (version 2) | ecosystem: Environmental > Aquatic > Non-marine Saline and...
AGGCCATTGCTACTTTGGAAGAGGGGCTGGAGGATGCCCTGCAGTACCTGTCTTATCCCTCCTTTGATCCCCGGAAGATCAGCTCCAGTAATATACTTGAACGTCTGAACCGGGAGATTCGAAGACGATCACGGGTAGTTGGAATCTTCCCCAGTATGGATTCCTATCTGAGGCTTATTACCTCGTATCTCATCGAGTATGGCGAGGACTGGTCCACGGGGAAATGTTACATTAAACAGTGACTCATTGAGGAACAACGAATGGCATCAAAACAGGCAGCATAAACCGGAGATATCGATGGTCTCATTAATCGAAATTGCGAACATTACTTGACGTGACCTAAAATACAAAAAATAAAGATGTTTCGAAATCAGCACAGACCCGTGTGTTGTTAATATTCTTCACTTCTAAAACGTTTTTTAGACTTCCAAATAATATTTATTGACTTCCAATCACAATCTGCTATAATGGCTAAAAACTTGGAGGGTCATTTACTATGGATGCTTTTTACTATACCTTTCTTGCGCTCAGGGGCATTCAGGCTGGCAAAGAATATTACGTTGTTATGTGCCCACTAAAACTAATTCCTAGAATCTTCCTCTATGATGAAGAAGCGTTAAGCCCTGAATTAAGAGCACAAAGAACGCTGAATAAAGCGCGAATACCCGAGATATCACGATATATAGTTGAGAATCCAAAATCTTACACTTTTTCCGCATTAACAGCATCGATAGACGGCGATATTATCTTTGAACCGTTAGAAAATCAAGGTATTAACAGGAACGTAGGGCATCTGAAAATCCCAATGGGGGCACGATTCCTAATCAATGATGGACAGCATAGGCGCGCGGCTTTAGAAAGCGCTCTTAGGGCTAAGCCGGAATTGGGTGATGAAACTATCACGGTTGTGTTTTTTATAGATACCGGATTGCGGCGTAGTCAGCAAATGTTCGCGGATCTCAATAAGCACGCGGTGCGGCCAACAAAGTCATTAGGCATTCTTTATGATCATCGTGAACCTTTAGCAGAATTAGCCCGAAATCTTGCTATTGATGTACCAATTTTTAATGGCTTGACAGAAATGGGAAAAACCACCATATCGAATCGATCTACCAAATTGTTTACGCTTAGCAGCATTTATCAAGCAAACCTGTCACTTCTGAAAAAGAAAAAGTCCGATGATATATCTCCCGTGGAAAAGCGGCTTGCAATAGAATTTTGGAACGAAGTAACAAAAATGATACCCGATTGGCAAAAAGCGAAAGAAAGAAAAGTCGATACAGCTACGTTAAGGAGGGATTATATTCATGCACATGGACTTGCACTTCACGCCATTGGCATTGCTGGTGCGGACTTAATCCAGCTATACCCCAATAATTGGAAAGATAAGCTCGTCAATTTATCTGTGATTGATTGGTCAAGATCGAATGCTAAGTTTTGGGAAGGGCGTGCGATGATTGGGGGGAGGGTAAGTAAGGCATCCAACAATCTCGTTTTGACCGTGAATGTTCTCAAAGAAACTCTCGACATCCCATTATCAAAAGAAGAAGACCGTATAGAAACCCTTTGGAAAAAAGGTGAAATAATATGAACGATAATAGCCTCAATTTATTTCCCTCTGTAGGGACTGAGAAGCTATTCAGCAAGCGATATCTCTCAGAAATTCTCGATGAAATCAGGAGAGTTTATCTTGCTGATAATAAACCTTGGGTAATCGGATACAGCGGTGGTAAAGATTCGACGGCAACCCTTCAGTTAGTATGGAATGCCCTTGAGTCCTTGCCTCAGAAAAAGAGGGAGAAACCAATCTATGTTATTTCTTCAAATACTTGGGTAGAATCACCTGCCATAATCGATTTAATAACTTCAAACCTAAACTCCATACAAAAGATTGCAACCAGTGAAGGCTTTCCTTTTTGCACTCAAGTTGTAGAACCAAAGATATCAGATTCTTTTTGGGTCAATCTGATAGGGAAAGGGTACCCCGTTCCATATTCACGCAATAGGTGGTGCACGGATCGTCTCAAAATCAGTCCAATGAACAAATACATTATGTCAAAAATCACCCAATATGGTGAAGTCATAATCGTTCTTGGATTGAGAAAACAAGAAAGTACTACCCGTGCCCAAGCTATTAAAAACCACAGTATACGAAGAACCAATTTAAAGAGCCATACATTTTTTCCTGGCGCGTATGTATATCTTCCAATTGTTGATTTTTCGACTGAAGATGTTTGGAAATATCTAACAGAGTTTTCATGCCCATGGGGCGACGATAAAACAAACCAAGAACTCTTCGCCTTATACAGAGATGCAGGAGCGGATGAACGCCCTCTCGTAATCGACGAATCTACACCTTCTCTTGGAAACAGGAGATTTGGATGTTGGGTGTGTACAGTAGTAAACCGTGATCTTTCTATGGAGACTTTAGTGGAAACCAGGAAAATATCATGGATGAAAAAACTTCTCGAACTGAGAAACTTTATTGCAACTTTCAAAGAACCGGAGCAGAAAAAACAATACCGAGATCATCGAAGAAGAAATGGTAAAGTATACTTTAAAGCGGGGAGCAAAGATATAGCGTGGGGCCAAACGACAATTGAAAAAGGCTTGCCCCAAATTTTATTGAAGAGGCTTTTAGAAACCCAACTAGAGATTCAAAAGGATGTACCAGATGTTATATTAATTTCTACCGATGAACTCCATGAAATAAGACGGTTATGGCGCACAGAACAGCACGATTGGCGGGATCAAGTACCACAAATCTACTATGACGTAACGGGCAGGAGTCTAGATTGGGTTCAAGAGGATATGGGCTCTTATACTGTAGAAGATCAGATAATACTCGATAAAATATGCAAAAAGAACAATGTACCCCTTAATCTGGTAGCCAAATTACTAGATCTAGAAAGAAAATTCAATGGTATGAGCCGTCGTGTTAATATCTACAAACGCATCGATAAAATTTTAAAGAAGGATTGGCGATCACTTGAGGATATAATGAAATCTTAACCATTTTTGAGGTTCCTATGATTTTTAATAAGCTCGTTGTAAATAACTTTGGTCCATTCCGTGGTGTGCAAGAGTTCGATTTAAGCCCCCGTTTCGAAGATGGAATGTGTAAACCTATTCTCCTATTTGGTGGCAAGAATGGCTCGGGCAAAACAAACTTGTTTGAGGCAATTAACTTATGCCTCCTCGGAATAAACTCTATAGTTCCCAGTGTTACAAAAAAAGAATATGAAGAATACCTGCTCGACAAAATTCATAGGAACGGAAAAGATAACATAGCTCTCGAAAATGCATCTACAACTCTCGAATTCACACATGCGCACTTCGGTATCCAAGATTCGTATTGCATAATAAGATCATGGAACAGAAATGGCGATGGAATTAGAGCAAAGGTAGACGTTATAAAGAACGAGGAACCTTTAAAAAATCTAGACCCAGCCCAGTGGAATACATTTATTAAGGAGCTTATTCCACCCGCAATAGCCCAGATATTCTTTTTTGATGGTGAAAAAATTCGAAAGCTTTCCGGGGATAGAACTATCAATAGTAGTTATCTTATGGATTCAATGAAGGCACTCTTGGGTATAGATATTACAGAAAGGCTTTATTCGGATCTCATCATTTATACAAAGAAAATTAATAACAATGGAGATGATAAGAATTCATCAAGTGGCGAACTCAATCAACTTCTTGAAAATCTCGCAGATATTGAAGAGCAATTATCAGAATTACGGCAAGATCGAGCGAAAAAAGAAGTAGAGATTGAGAGGTTAAGATCAAAAGTCCAAACTTACGAAGAAAAAATCTTGGCACTAGGGGGAGAATTTTCGGTAAAATTCGATACATTAAAATCGCAGAAGATAAAACTTACATTAGAAATTGAAAATGTCCAAGACAGAATCAGGGATTTATGCCAAGGGTTGTTCCCGTTTTCTCTTTGTTCAGGACTATGCATGAGCCTGAACAGTAGACTCAAGCACGAAAATGATATTCTGAAAACTCAATTGCAAAGGGATAGCATCAACCAGCACCTTACCTCTCTGTTAAAAGAATTAGACCTTGATAAAACTCTTTCACAACTCTTGAATGATGATTCGTTTACACCCTTATCTCAAAAAATAACTACTATCTCCCATAACCTTCTGGAAAAGGTAAACAAAACTAAAGATTTTGATATGCTTGATGATTTATCATCAAAAGACATTGATAAAATTAATTTCGGAATTGAGGAAGTTATCTCAAGGATACCCCAGGCGATGACAGGGCTGTGTCAAAAACTGCAGGAGCTCGAAGATAATCTATTTAACGTTGAAACCGATTTAGCTCGTACACCAACGGAAGACCTGTTTAAGCAAGAGATCGAGCAATTGAATCTTTGTAATACAAAGCTCGGGTCGTTGATACATCAGGCTAATAATGATGACGAAAAAAAGAAGAGTCTCGATTTTAAAAAACAACAGATCAACAGCAGACTTCAAAAACTCGATCAAGCTATGGCTGACAGTAAAGAGGCTTCAGAAAGACTTAAATTGATAGCTCGGTCCAGGAAAGTCCTGTTAGAATTTGCCGATGAAATAAAACAAAAAAAAATTAAAGAGCTTGAAGAAACAATAGCTTTACTTTTTAATGAATTGAGCAGGAAGCAGGATCTTTTCTCAAAGGTTGTCGTTAATCCATCTGATTTTTCTATTGATATTTTTGCTTCTAATGGGAAGAAGATCTCAAAGAAAAGCCTTTCTTCCGGTGAAAGACAGATATTTGCGATTGCGATTTTGTGGTCATTAAAGAAGATATCGGGCCGCCCCATTCCTGTAATTATAGATACGCCACTAAGCCGCTTAGATAGTGATCACAGGGAAAACTTAATAAATCATTTTTTCCCGAATGTAAGTCATCAAACAATAATCTTGTCAACGGACACAGAGATAAGCAAAGGGTATTTTAATGATTTGAGGGACTATATATCGCACTCCTATCACTTGAAGTACGACAAGAAAGAAAAAATGACCTTCGGGGAACTAGGATATTTCTAATAAAAGGGCCGTAATATGAAATTGAATAAAGTCAAGCTAGACGTTGAATTGACTACGAAAGTGAGAACATTGAAAGCGCGTACTGGTCTTAACCCAAATATTCTATGCAGAATTGGTTTCTGTCTATCGTTAAATGAACCTGGAATTCCAAACACAGAAAGATATCTAGAAGATGGTATGGAATTTAATCGTTATACATTAACAGGAGAATGGGATAGTTTATTCATAGCCCTCTTAAAAGAAAGATGTTTGCAAGATGGTATTAATTTAAAAGAAAATCTTGAAGAACAGTTCATGGCGCATCTAAATCGGGGTGTTTCTTTAATTTACAACAGAATTAAAAATTTAAATAATTTAGCAGAATTGATTCAATAATAAGCATTCGGCTACTTTCTTTTTAGCTTTTGTAAATATAAATTTTCAAGAGGTGTATTTTTTTTATTTTATTATAATTGTTTTACACAGGTGAGGCTTTCTATAAAAGTATATTGCTCTTCATAGTCTATCTATCAATCTATCAGCTAACCAATCTATTCGCTCTTGGCCTATAGGTGGATTAGAGACTGATTGAAGTAAGTCTTGGCGGTCTAATAAACTTCCATGTTTACTTTGATTTTGAACGAGCCAAGAAATATAAGGGTGTACATTAGGGTCATTATTACATTCAGCATCGAAACTCCCCTGGGGGCAAATCTTTGCCGAGCAACTAATGTTTGATTGTCTGTTATTAGCCGTTTTTCTTACCGGTGCAAAATTCATCATAAGATGGCCTTCTGAATCTCCAGGAGCATTTATTTGCAAGCCCGATTCGGGTATCATATGATCTATTTGATACTGTGTGGCTTTTGCCCCATAAATATGTGGTTGGAAAGTTAGAAGTGTTGTTCCATGTTCTGGTAGCAAACATGCATTAAATACTCGTGGCGCTCTCCCTTTCTGGGTGTCTTTCAAGCGCGAATTAAGCCAGTGTTCATCAGTTTTATCGTTTATATTACGTCCAATAAAAAACTTTGAGAGGCTGTCTGATATTTCATCTAGTGTTATATTATGTACTAAAAGATGTTTTGCGTACTCACGAGTCCGACCAATACGCCCATCTAATAACACTCTGTAATTAGCACGAAGAAACTTTAAAAGCTCTGGATCTTCATTGTTACCACCAGAGATAAAACTGGGGAATTGCGCGGTTTTAAGGTAATTTTTGTAATAATAACATAAACATCCAGCCAGAGGAAGCGTTCCACACTTCCTTATCTCATTAAAATATTGATTATTTGATTTATTAATTATGTCTGATACAAAATCTAAAAACTGCATCACTTCTGAATCCAACAAAGATTCCCATGATGGAAACACCTTTTCTGGGCAGGGGCTGTCACTTGATACAATACATTCCAAAATAATTCCAACGAAGGGGTTCAATTCACGATCTTTGCTAAATACTTCGGTAAATCGGTTTTCTAGTGATTCTATAATTGAAAATTCCCAGGACGAAATGGCACCCCTTTCCACTATTGCGGACCTTAACCAGTCCACGGTGCTAAGTTCTTCTCTTACTGTGTTCAAACCAATAAAAGTGTTTGATACTTCATAAACCGACCCAAACCCAAAATAAGTATCCGGTGCGATTTGTCGCTCAAGAAAAAGCCTTTGTACATTTTTTGCTAAACCTTCCCCTCCACCATCCTCAAACTCTTTTTGCAGCCAGCGACCAAGTGCTCGCCTGAATTCACTATAACTCTCCTTAACTGCCTGTCTACGATGATTCCGAAGCTCCTGATCATTATGTTGATAAATGGGTGCAAGATTTGAGCATTGGGCTTTTAATGCGCTAAAGCGCATACTCTCTCCTGCAAGAATTGAATTGTTAGATAACACAAGCGGATGAAGAAGCGTTAAAAGAGCCGTTCCAATGGAAAACCTTTGAAGACCATCTATTAAGACCTCATATTTTTTAATGTGAGGTGGCAAGTATCCACAATTTGCTCTATCAACCTCAAAAGAGCCAAAAATTGCATTTCCTAAAAAGACGGAATGGCTCTGAAGGAGTTCTTCAAAGAGTTCATCATCCCAAACAATACCTCGTTGATACATCGGGATATCGATCCAGCGAAAATTGTACTGAGTCAACTTCAGGAATTCATTTTCAGGTTCTGCAAAGTAAGGAATTAGAGCTTGCTCGATAATATATTTGAGGAAAATAGGGCATGCGCCTGTTCGGTCTATTGGCATTATAAGGCTCCCTCTTCCCTGACAAGGGAAGCTAATTCAATATGAAATGCATCAGGAATAGTTTTTTTTAATAATTCATTAAGCTCACGGCATCCCTGAAAAGCATAGTTTTCAATCATACGAGCTAATCTTTCTTCATCTGTCACAATTTTGTGTGACCCTGTTAATGAGATTCCCAAGAAAAGTATCTGTGGAAAAAGATTTCGATTTTTAAAAATATCTATATCAACTGGATAAGGTTGATCCAAAAATTCAGACACAGCTTGATTACCATCTTTACCTGTTTTATAGAAGCCATAACTTGCCACAAAGATAATGAAATCAGCATATGTATCGAAACAGGCATTGGAACGGCTATTAAGACTTGGACGGCAATAAGGTAGTAGCGGAGCAGCTTCTTTTGGTATGCGTATATCTGTCATCTAATTGATCTCCTCAATTCTGCTATACGAAATCTCTTCGCTGCCTTTGTTGTCTAAAAGTTTTACTAAAGAGACTTTTTTCTGTTGATAATTAACAAAATAGTCCTCTTCCTTTACATTCTCTTTATTTGTAAACAATCGAAAGCGATATACTTTGTCCGTATGTGGCTCTATGGCTCCTCTTACAGATTCATGCCACTGCTGTTGTGCCAAAAGCAATAAAATCTGTCTGGCTTTTCCATGTAAGATATTCGCAACATGTCGTGCATAAACGTCATCTGTGGGCGCAAATATAGAATCCATGAAGAATGATTGATCATCTAGTTTCCCCACTCCGATTTTCAAGTTATATAATTGGTTATGCAACTCACGCCTAAGTTGAGATAAAGCTATGATGTGAGATATTACAAGAAGCTGTCTTTGTCCTCCTCCAATGTTTTTTTGAGTGTCTCCCTCTAAGGTTTTTATTGCGGGCAATAAAGATTCAGGGTCAATGTAAGCTTTGGTACCGTCAGTAACAACTGTATCATAATATTGCGAAATAGAACTTTGCATAATTTCATGAAATGACTTCTTTAAAATACGCAGTGATTGGTGTATTAGTTTGTGGATTTGTGTGGCATGTTCTTGACATTTTAGGAGATTGTTTTCCTCAGAAATGTTTCGCTGATTTGCTATCCTTTGGACTTCAATATTAAGATCGTCTAATAATCTTTTCGTAGCTTTCATCCTACTCTCATAATTGGTCTGGTCATCTTTTATTTCGAGTCTCCTTTTATTCAAGGTTCTTGCTTTTCTAAGCAACCTCGAAACTTCTTCATGTTTTGCGCTTGATAGTTTCTGCTCCAAATCTTCTATTTCGACACCCAACTCATATTGCTTTACTATTAACTTTTTCCTCTTACCTATTGCCTCACCTGCCGATTTAATAAATGCTACAACCTTTCTTTTATAACTAGATTTTGATTCTTCTTCGAGTGCATTAAGTAGCCCCATTAAGCCTGAGTTCAGTTCGCTTGAAAGGGATCGATTACGATATTCATCTATACAGTTGCGCTCGACTTGATTCTCTACAAGATGGAGGGGACGGCCACAAATGCATGTATTACTTTTTAAAAGGCGCTCAACAAAACCTTCTGTGATATCAGCGGGAAGAAGATTGGCATCCTGCATTTCTTTTAACACTAGACTTACTGCAGAAAACTCCTTTACTAAAAAGGGAATTCCTTTAGTATCACTAACAATCCGACAAATATTGTTGTCAATATCAATTATTTCCCTTTCTGATTTTTTCTGTTCCAATCGACATTTTTTCAAACGTTCAGCCCATTGTTCATTGGGGCCACCCTCAGTCAACCCAATGATTTTATTAGAAGTTTCTATAATACTCCGATTCACTTCTTTATCTTCGGAAGCTAATTCTTTTAATTTATCTTGAAAGTCATTATGGTTCATTCTAAAAGTTTCTAATTTTTCTAACTTATCGTGATATTCCCTATTAGATCTGACTAAATTTCTCAGTTCATCTTCGAACTTTTTACCCACAGCAAGAACGTTCGATGCGGCTTGTGTCCACGCCTCAATATGCAACATTTTTGAGAACCCACTTGCGATACTCGTATGTCTCGTACCTTCCATGAGTTGTTTCGCTAGATCCTCTCCTTGAAAGTAAAAATAGTCGAACAGCTCTTTGGGGACAAGCTTTTCTAACTGTCGTTGCATGACAGTTTGATCTTGTGCGAATCTATCGCCATCTGGTTTATGATCAATTTTTTGAAGAGTGATGGAATTTAAATTATATCCGTTTCGAATCTTGATCGCACTAATGCTTCTCTTGAATGTAACAGTTTTTTTGTTATCAATGAAGGTTGCTTGAACCCATCCATCAATATTAGACTGAGCATCATTTCTAGCAGCCTTATTTATTAGTTCAAAGGGTTTATCCGAGTAACCGAGCAGATCTCCATAGCAAAGAAAGCGCAACGCCCTGATTATACTTGTTTTTCCTGCATTATTGGCTGCCAATACAAGCACTAAAGAAGAATCTGATTCGTCTACACTCGGGAATTCTATTAGGTTCGTGCCCTTAAATATAAGGAAATCCTTAATTCTCAGTTCTTTAAAAAGCATAATTATTGATCTCCTCTAGTTACTTGTTCTTCTATTTTTCTACGAATTGCTCCTAGTAATTCATTTTTTGACATGTCGCGGCTAGAATCAGCATGGTAATTAATGATTGTTATAAATAGTTCTTGCATGTTTTTAGGTTGCTCAGACAGAAACTTTTCCAGTGATTTAATATCATTGTTCATAGCTTTCTCCATACATTGTATTTGTTGTAGAGGATAACCGCAAAGCGTCGGAAAGAATCGTTTGGGCTTTGTCATGATTTGTTGCCATGCCAGCAAACTCTTCATAACGGCGCAATTCCTTTTTGAGAAGCCTTTCAACTGTCTCTGTTGGTAAATCAGAGCCCTGCGGTAATACTATCACATCGTAAATGTCAGCAATTTTCTCTTCATCATCTGGCTTCTTGCGGAGAATTCTTCCCCGCCGCTGAATGAATTGCCTGAGCCTATCGATACTATAAAGAACTATAGCCGTATGGATTGCCGGAATATCAATACCTTCATCCAAACAACCAATAGCGCACAATGCATTGAGCTCACCTGATTCAAAACGTTGCAAAATTTTAATTCGCTGCGCTGGCGGTGTTTCCCCGATAATTGATGAACAACTTAAATTTTGTTTTCTCAAGAGAGTAATTACATCAGATAATAATCTTTCCCCCTCATTCTCATCTTCATCTTCAAAAACATCTCGTTCTTCAGAAAACCTTATGAAACCTGGAGGGCTATAAATTAGAGTATGTGATAGGGTATGATCATTCGAGAGTATTTTTGGTATAAGATCACGAAATGCAGAGATTTGTACTCCGGAAGTACGGATAAGTTCACGATTTTCACGATAAAGGTTTAATAAAGCGGGTGAACCTGGCTTCGTGTCTTCAATTTCTTTTAAGTAATTTAAATAGCGAACACCGACCGCCGGCGACAAGTATGCGGGAATTGGGTGATAGCGATATGGGCATAATACCCCATCGTTAATACCCTTATCTAAACTATAGTCAATAAGTATATTACCAAAATAAGTAAATAGTTTCTCGGTAGTATCCAAATCGTTTTCAATTTCAGGTGTTGCGCTAAGACCAATGCGATAAGGGAAGAACTCAGAACATGCCACCATAATTTTTAAAAGACGAGCTGATGCCAAATTATGCATCTCATCAGCAATCCAAACAGCTTTAATGCCCTGTTCCGAAAGGTGTTGTAATTTGCGTTGAAACTTCTCATCTGAAAAAGTGCAATATGTAGAAACAACAAATCGAGGTTGAGTTTCCGCATCCAAACTCAGCCATGGCTCCAGGATATTAAACCAGTTATTTACAGATTCATAGGCTTTTAAAATATACCTAAAACCAAATTTATGAATTTCCTTAATCCATTGATCAGCCAATATACGGGTTGGAGCAGTCACTATAACAGCCGATGGTTTAGTGTTTTTATCAACTTGGATATTGGTTAATCTATTAATTGATTGTAGTGCAGCAATAGTTTTTCCACCGCCTGTACAAATCTTGAATATACCCTTAAAGTCAGACTCTAACCAATTTTTCACAGCCAAGTCTTGATGGGGATACAGCTTCAGGCTTCTGATAGAATCATTTTCTTTATCTTGAAATTCTTCTTCCCAATAATCATCTAAATCTTCATATGGGCCAATGAGCCTGTTGGGTTGATCGTGGTCATTGAAAATAGAAGGTACTTGCAATGAAGATTCTTCCAGTCTCGCAATATCCAGTTTATATTGTTCAACCTCATTCTTGGGATCACCAAATGACCAGTTTACCTTAAATTCCACAGCCGAGTCATAGTTTAATTGATAGCGAGCAAATACAATCGTTGTACCTTCGTTATCAACAAATACCAAAAAATACGAATATCGATCAGATTTATTTTTAAATATATCTTTGCAAAGTTCTTTATTATTGGTCACAATGTTAAGGACTTTTTTTGAGTTAAAATACTCCAACCAGCTGATACGTTTAGCTACATATTTAGACATTTTGTCTGCTTTAAGTGGGTGTAAGTAGCCTTCTTCGGTTTCCATGCAAAATAGTTTTAGACTATTAGGTTCGGCTGTTGTTCTTCGAAACCCCGAAATTCCCCACGTAATATCCGCATACTGCCTGTGTTCACTGATATTATTCGCCACAAACCAGACCTTAGAAGCATTGAGGAAGGCTTTTTTTAAATATAGCTCTGTTATTTCTGATGGTTTTCCAGTTATGGTGGGTAAAAATATAATGTCTTTTAATGCCAAGATTTATAACCTTTTAAAAAAGTAGAAATGGGTGTTTTGTAATCTTAACCTCTTATTTTTTCAATTACTTATTATCTTCTGCGCTGTACACAAAAAAGGTCTATCTCTCATTTTGAGAAACAGACCTTTAGATGATCAGATCATAACCAACCTCGCATTTATAGCCGCCCAAAATCACATATAATACATTCAAAATCAATACTTTGAACCGCCAAACCTTTAGCTCCATTATGATAGCTTGTCAAGGGATATTATGGTGAGGCTTTCAAAGGGTCAATAACCGGCACTCTTGACATTTTCCTTGATCTTACCTGAGCAGTACTGGTTGAAATCTGCTATACAAACATTTTCATCCAAAACCTCGACTTCAATAAATACCGCGCAATTTCCCAGTACAGTCAAGGGTGTTTATAGGTAGTTGGATTAAATAGGGACAGCGCCCTTTTTATTTAACCAAAAAGTATGGTCATGGATGTTCCCTGAAAACTGTGAAGAAATGGGGTCAGTAGTTACCTATTATCCTCCTCTGGTTGACGTGGGATGCAAGAGGAGCGTCGCGTTCTCCAAATATTTTAAAAAGCATGGCTGGAATCCTTTTGGTAAAGTTTATTTTTGGAGACAAACTTATACAGTGGGAAATACCGGATGTCCATTCTATTTGATTGCACTATAAATACTTTGCCTTTCTTCAACTAAATGGGAGAAGACCCTTATCTTTTAACATGATCAGTGATAATCTGCGGTAAAAAAAGACTCGTAGCAAAAAGATATGACGAAACAAACAACCACAATCCCCATCTCCTCAATTATCCTCGATGAAAGTATCTATCCGAGGAAGGAGATCAATCACCGGCGTGTCGGCATGTTCGCCGAACACATCAGGGACGGCTTCACCTTTGATCCTATCGAAGTGGAACCAGTCCCCGGAGAACCCGGCAAATATCGCCTCCTCGATGGGGCGCACCGGTGGAGCGCCTACAAGTCAGCGGGGGTCACAGAAATAGAAGCAATCATAACAAACCTTGATGGGAGAGACCCACTGCTCTACGCCGCACGAAAAGCCATCGGCCCCAGACAGTTGACAGAAGACGAGGCAAGAGAGACTGCAAGGCGCGCATACAGTAAAAACACCAGCCTCAGCTCCGCCGATATCGGAAAGGCCATCGGCCGCGCGAGACGAACAGTGGACACATATATAGCCGACCTCAAGGCCGTGACACAATTGGACATCGACCTCAAGATATTTCGCATGAACCGTCTCGGCATCCCACAGGACAGGATTGCCCAGCGATTAAATATCCCACAGAGGACGTTATCCGGCCATTTAGCGAAAATGGCAACGCTGCCAAATCCGCTGAATAGCGATCTATCCAGAGGCTTCACAGTCCCTCAGGTAGCAGACAAACACACTTGGACAGAACCGATGGTCTGGTCACTGGCCCTGGAAGGCAAAGAAGACCTTGAACGATTCAAGGAACTTAACTGGGGGCTGAGAACATGGGACCAGTGGGAATGGAACGATTGCGACAAAAGATTCGGGGACGACTGGCCCGGCCGAATCCCCGCGCAACTGATAGCCCATATCCTCTTTTATTTTTCAAAAGAGAACGACCTGATCCTTGATCCCATGGCCGGCGGAGGCGTAACCCCCGACACCTGCCTTGCCATGAATCGCAGATGCTGGGCCTTTGATATGATAGATCGGCCGGATGAGCGCCCCGAAATCGAACCCCATACATGGACAGCCAATCAGCTCAACAGCTCATCAGCTAACCTGCTTACCGGCTCAAAAGAAAAGCCAGACCTTATCATCTTTGATCCGCCATACTTTAACAAGAAGGCAAGCGACTATGCAGAGAACAGCATATCCGGACTGCCGAGGAAAGAATACCTTGAATTTCTCGAGGCCTTCTTCGCCCTCCTGAAACAAAACGCCAAAAAGACGACAAGGCTTACATTTATCAACGCGGACTGGCGTGATTTTCAGAACAAACCAGCTTCAGAAGAATCCGGCAAAGGGGCAATCCTGATAGACGACTACCTCCGAATCCTGAACAAAACCGGCTGGGAGCACTCCCACATTATCCAGGCCCCTATGTCCGCGCAACGTTTCAGCGCCGTGGTTGTCTCCGCAATGCAAAAGAAAAGAATACTTGGAGTAACATCCAGATATGTCATAATCCTGAGACAGTAGTTGGAAAAACCAGTCTGGAGTATAGTGGACCCCTAAAAAGTCAGAAAATACCATTTTTCGTCATTCCGGCAAAAACCGGAATCCAGTCTTTTTAAACAGTTGTGAACCATCTGGACTCCGGTTTTCACCGGAGTGACGACTTTTACAAGTCCGTCAAAGATTTGGAAGAGAAATAGAGTCACACTTTGGGAATTAAGGGGGCAGGATACTTAATTGAAGATATGCAAGAAATGTTTCCGGGAATTTGAGGTTAACAGATAAGCACAATGCTCATTTCGGTTTTCTGATTTCTGCGTCCTTCACTTAAAAAACCTTTGATAGGCTAATAGAAAGGGAGAGAATATGACAGCGATGAAAAAAACTTTTCACTGGAGAGGGTGGACCACATTTGTGGTTACCATATCCTTTATCGTAGACACTCTGTCGGGGATTATTCTTTATATTGCTCCTCCAGGAAGAATCGCCAACTGGACCAACTGGAAGATCTGGGGACTTACAAAAGAGCAATGGGGGGCAGTACACACCATATTTGGGTATGTCCTTCTATTGATTGTGGCTGCCCATCTTTATTTCAATTGGAGACTCTTTGTCAGTTTCCTCTGGAACAAGGCAAAAAAGGTTTTAAACCTGAAGTGGGAGCTGGCTCTGTCCGTCGTGGTCTGCCTCGTTATATTTCTTGGATCTATCTGGAATATTTCCCCTTTCAGCACCATCATGGAAATTGGGGAACACTTCAAACAAGGTTGGGAACAAAGTGAGGCGAGAGCGCCGCTGGCACACGCAGAGTTGCTCACTCTTAATGATTTTGCCGAGAGCATTAAAGTGCCGGTGGAACAAATAACGGAGATACTGAAATCCCGGGGGTACACCTTCGCTGACATTCATCAGACCGTCGGGGAGGTTGCCAAGGCCAATAATATTTCTCCCAACAAGCTCTATGAGAATATTAAGGCCGGTGGGGTCAACCCCATCTCTCCTGAAACAGTTGAGGGCTCAGGGATGGGGAGGAAAACTCTGATGGTAATTTGTCAAGAACAGGGTTTGTCCTTGGAAAAAGTCCTTTCAAGATTGAAAGAACAAGGTTTAGAGGCAAAACCCGATGATCGACTGAAAAACTTGGCCACACAACTTGGTAAGAAGCCTACTGAGATGCTTCATATCCTTCGTGAAGAATAGAAAGGACATTGATCGGGATTTATTGTTCAAGTATTGCTTGAGACGGTTGAATGGCTCGTCTTTATAAGACAACATGCCGCCCCTGCCGCCCCGGAAGATTCCACGAGCCGCTTCAGTTCTTCAAGCTCGTGTCTTCGGCCTTCCCCATGTGTCCACTGGGTCGGCATCTTCATTAAAGTTTAACGAGGCTACCTGTAGGTTCACTTTCGTTACGGCCTGCTGCTTTGCCAATTGGAAACTTACGACCCCTTGTTACCAAAACGCCGCTTTCTTGAACTACCGACCAGCCCCATCGCGTCAAATACCGGCCCTTGACGAACAAGTTACAATAATGAGGTGATGGAGAGAATCGTGTCGGGACAAATCTCCGTGTCGGGCGGTGATAAAGCATCTTGACCGGCATAACCTCTGCGGTATAGTGTGGAAAGGACACGACATACATGGAAGAACCATCTGTGAGTGAACCGATGGAGTGAGAGATTGACTATTGTACCGGACAGGGTACGTAATATCTCTATCAGGCAATCACGAATTATCCCTTTCATAATGGTTGATGGGCAGCGAGGCGAACACGATAGGTTCAGGAAAGGATACACATGTTTGGATTTCAGGAAATGCTCTTTGTCGCAGCTATCATTCTGGCTATTTTATTCATTCCGAAAATAATCTCGAAAAGGCCTGTGCGCATGCAGATGGAACGTACCATCCATCTGTCAGGCGTGTTGCGTTTTGGCATTGCGATTTCCTTTATTTACCCGGCTCTTGCAGGCATCTATCTTCAGCCGTGGTTGAAAGATCCGATCCAGTTCCTCTACATCGGCGTCGGTCCCGTCGTTCTGGGATGGCTTTTATTCTGGGTTGCTGTGGGATTCAAAAGGAAATAAGATTTCAGGTAGAGTAGAGAACTTGCTTTGTTTCCTTTAGACTGGCTTAAGAGATTTTAAAATTCTTACCACATTATATTGTGTCGGAAGAGGCTTATATGCAGCATATATAGTGGTTAAAAATTTGGTTTTGCATTCTCGTACAGCCTCCTAAGGAATTTGGATCCGATTAATCGCTTAAAGGTGTACAGTGTCCCCTTACATCTGCTATAGGTGGGCCTGTGCTGTTTTAGATAGGGCATGAAAAGAGGATGATTGCGGTTCCTCGGTCTCTTTATTATATCGTAAACTATAAGCTCCTTGCTAATCTCCATTCAGGAATAACCATGATCGACATCACACCCGATCGTCTGTATCTGACTTCTACAGGAAGGCTGGCTCGCAGTCTGATTCGACGTTTCCGCGCCCGGTGCATGGATGAGGGAAAACAGGGATGGAAATCCCTCAAGGCAATGAGTCTGAACGCCTGGTTCAAGCGAACATGGTCCGATTCGTGGCCCGAGGAGATGCCCGCTCCTGATCTCTACCGTTTGAATCTCTGGAAGGAACTTTCCGGCAGGATCACTCCCCCCTCCCCCCTGATTATTGGCACGAACCTGTGCTCCATTCTCGATGAAAATTACGGCACAATGGTTCGCCATGGGCTTGACCCCGCATCCGGGTTTCCATCTACCACACTCGTGGAATGGAGAAGAGAGATAAGCGGGGCGTTCAGAAAAACACTTGATTCTCATGGGCTCTTTCATCCATCGGACTATCCGGCTTTTTTACGCCGGGCCATAAACGAGAGAAAAATTGTTCTACCGGACAGAATCACACTAACCGGCTTTGAATCGCCCGCCCCTTTGGAACAGGAACTGTTTGTGACGCTTGAGGAAAACTCCGATGTCGAGTACGCTAATCCACCTAAGCGAAGGCCGGAAAAGATTGAGGCACTGGCACTTCCCTCTCCCGAACAGGAGGTCATATATCTGGTCCATCGTCTTGCCGGGGACGCCCGAACAATGCCCTTGCACAGTATAGGAGTAATCGTCCCGGATATGAACCGGTACGCTCAGACACTGGAGAGCAGTCTCAGAGACGTAACCGCCGAGGCCGCGCCTCACGGGTTTCACTGGTTCAACATTACAAAGGGTATTCCACTCATGGAAACGCACCTGATGAACGCGGCCCTGCTCCCCATGCGTTTCTTGCTGGAGGAACAATCCCGCGAGCTGCTCCTCTCCCTTTTTCTGTCACCCTACTATGGATGCTGGCAGGGAAAACGCCATCAGATCGCACGAGCCGACATAACCTGGAGAAAACACTCAATCGACTCCGGACTTAAGACTCTCCTCCAGACACTAAAGAGGAAAGATCCCCTCACGTATGGCTTTATCCCGCCGGAGAGCATCGAGCATATCTCCTCTTTCGCCCATACAATACAAATATCCGAAAAGGAAAAGGGTGCCTTCTGGACAGGACAACTCCGGAAAGTGTGGAACCGTCTCGGCTTCCCCGTCATATCGGGTGAAAAGGATACCGTGGACAGGAGGGGACTCGATGAGATCATGGGAGAAATTGACCGGCACCTGTCCGAAAAATGGATGGACGGTCAAGAGTTTATGGCATGGCTAACACATCTCGCGTCCCGCAAGACAGTCCAGACCGGTGCCGCTGAAGATGCCGGCATACAGATCATGGGAACGATAGAATCGCGCGGCCTGGATTTCGACAAACTGTACGTCCTCGGCATGAATGACCGGTCACTCCCGGAACCGGCGCGTCCCCTGCCCTTTCTTGACTCCACGGAGCGAAAGCTGGTCCAGGGGGGTACTGCGGATAGTCAGTACGAATTCGCAAAGCGGACCTTCGACAATCTGATGGCCCTCGCGCCTGATATCACCCTGCTCCGGGCCGAGATGGAGGATCTCAAGCCACTCGCGCCCTCGCCCTTCTGGCCCGATACTGAGGAGAAACGCTCCATCGACATCTGGAACATCCCTGATCCCGCGTGGCTGCGTGCGGGATGGCTTCGATCAGCCTATGAAGGTTTAAGTGAAGAGTCTCAGCCTGAGCCTCTGGAAGATCCTCTTCTGAACCCTGATATTATCCCTGAAACCATCTCGGTAAGCCGGTTTCAGAAAGCGGTAATCTGCCCGTACCGCTTCTTTATTGAAGGCATTCTGAAGATGGAACCGCTGGAACAGATCGAGCCGGACGCCTCGCCGCGTGAGAAAGGAACCCGGATTCACAATGTACTGGCCCTTTTTACACAGCGGCTGAGGGATGAGAGGATCGATCTGACCAGAGAAGAAGCGCTCACCGCGGCACGGGATCTTCTGACGACATGTGTGGACGATACGCTTCACGATGTGGCAAATAAGCCACACTGGGGTGTCGAACGCAGGCGCTGGATTGGTACAAAAGGTGATCCGGAAGGAGGCATGCTGACCGACTGGCTCGACCACGAAAGGGAACGTTTCGTGGAAGGTTGGCAATGCGTCGCGGAGGAAAGCGCGTTCGATGGTCTCACAGTTGAAGGACTCCCCTTCTCTCTTAAGGGACGCATAGACCGGGTGGATTTCAGCCGGGACGGAGGCATTCTACTCTGGGACTATAAAACGGGAGCATCGCCCAGTGCGACTGATATTGTTAAGCACCTCAAAGAACCCCAGCTTGTAATCTATCTCATGGCTCTTTTAGGCGGGCATATTCCCGATCTGGAGCCGCTTATTAAATCAGATACGCCCCGTTCGGCCGGATATATCCGTCTCAAGTCATCCGGAGATATTAAGATTTTTCCCATCAAGGGGATCGAATCATCCCTGGATGAGTGGACAAAGGCAATCGGGAAACTAGGGGAAATACTCGGATCGGGAGATTTCCGCGCGGAGCCTTTCCCCGTTTCGGAAGTAAGCGATAGAGATTCACCCTGCGAGAAGTGCCCGGTAATAACCCTGTGTATAAGAGGAGTGCTGGGCGCACAAACAGCGAAAGTAAAAGAAGGGTCGGATGAATAAACCTAACGACGCAAAACAGCGAACCGCCGCCCTTAATACGAGCCGGTCGCACCATGTGGAATCGCCGGCCGGTTCCGGTAAGACTCTCCTGCTCACCAAGCGATTTCTCAAACTCCTGGCAGAGGTACGTGACCCGGCTGAGATTCTGGCCATCACATTCACCGAAAAGGCGGCTGAAGAAATGCGCCAGCGCATAACCGGTTTCCTCAGTGGCAGGATATCCGCGAATGATCCTGATGGAGAGATGAAAGCGCTTGCCGAAAAAGCAGTCCGGGCACACAAAAGCAAGGCGCACCTTCTCACCTCTTCCGACACCCTTAATATCATGACATTCCACGGCTTCTGCAGCCATATAGCCCGGCGAGCGCCCATTGAAGCCGGAGTCGCGCCCGATTTCGAGATAATGGACAATGACGAGCAAACCATCCTGATAGAGGAGACAGTCCAAGCCGCGCTGAGGAATTTTTTCGCCTATCCCATAACCAACTACAAAAGAAAGGCGTTTGAAAACCGTCTCCTTTACCACAACAACAACTGGAACGGTATCTCAGAAGAATTCACCGGTATTATAAAAAACAGGGGCCGGTTCAGAGAACTTATAGAGATTATCCGGCAGGCTGGAGAACGAGGACTTTCAGAGTTGCCGGCAATCCTGGACAAACGGCTCCGCGTCTACGTAGAATGTCGCCTGAGCGCTCTTTCAGAATGCTTTCAGGAAATAGAGATGGGACAACGATGGCGCGACCTGATCAGCCACCTCAAAGATCAGGAGGCTCCGCTGGGCGCGCTCCTTCCCGCGTCTCTTCCGGGTAGCTCATGGGAAGACCTCCCTTCCTGGCAGACAATAGCGAATACCTTGACCACAAAAGCGGGGACGGCTCGAAAAAGCTTCGGTCCCAAAAGCGGATTCTACAGCAATTTCAGCAAGACACAGTGGGGAGTGATGATAACCTCCATGGGCGATCCCTGCGCCGCAGCTCTCGCCGAATCCAAGGCCCTCCCCTCTCCTGATGATATTGAGGCGGATATGGATCTGCTCTCGGACTTTATCGTTATCGCGGCGGACCTTATCGAACGCTACGAGACCACCTGCAGACAACGGGGCGTCATTGACTTTTCCGGCCTGGAACAGGCCGCTCTTCGGGCGCTGAGCGACAGCGACCCCTCCGATATTCAGCTTTATCTCGATCACCGGATACGCCACCTTCTTGTGGATGAATTCCAAGACACCAATCGCTCCCAGTGGAATCTAGTCAGCAGTCTTTGCGGCGGCTGGTCTCCCGAAGATGGAAGAACCGTCTTTATCGTGGGAGATCCCAAACAGTCGATTTATTCCTTCAGAAACGCGGAGGTGAGCCTCTTTCTGGAGGCGAAGAAAGGAATTCCGATCCCTGGAGGGGGAATAATACCCCTCGACTCTCACCTTCTGACAACCAATTTCCGTTCAGGCAAAAGACTGATCGAGTGGATTAACGGTCTGTTCGGCGAAATTGTCATGAAAGATCCCGACACCGACGCCGACGAGGTTCCCTTCAGCCCCTCCGAAACATACGGAGGCAAAGACGGCGGCGCGATATCGCTCAACCTGTTTACCGGCGACGATACGGAAAAAACAAAGGACAGCGAGGCATCCTGGCTTGCCGGAAAGGTCAAGGAGGCCATGCGAACGGCAGGTGATGACAGATCTATAGCAGTCCTTCTCTTCACAAGAAACCGGATCAGCCGTTATCTGCGAGCCTTCAAGGATCAGGGTATCCCAGTTCAGGTAAGGGAGGGCCTGGGCCTTATGGAGAGGCCGGAGGTGATGCACCTCATGAAAATCGCCGAACTTCTGGCACACCCGCACGACGATCTCGCCTGGGCATCTATCCTGCGTTCACCCTGGTCGTGGTTAGACGTGAATCTTCTTTATGAAACCGCCATACAGAAGCCGAAGGACTGGATGGAAAAGATCTCCCTGACTGCTCGTTCCCACCCCGAAATGGAACTGTTAACAAAAGCAATAGAAAACGCCTCACGCCGAGTCGGACGTGACCCCCTGGGCACAACCGTCAGAACATTCTGGGAAGATCTTGACGGGCCCCGAAAAACGGCATCGAGGTACGGCATGTCCGGGGTCGCAAACTGTATGCGCTTTTTTGAGATACTCAAAGACGCGCATCAGGGTACCCCCATCGAAACCCTCCGGAAGGCAAAGGCCACGATAGATTCCTGTTACGAGCCTGCCGATCCCGCCGCTTCCCGTTCTCCCGTCGAGATGATGACCATCCACAGGGCCAAGGGACTCGAATTCGATATCGTGTTCCTCCCCTTCATGGACTGGGCGCCCCTCTCTGACATACCGGCAATATCGCCCCCATATCTGATGGAGCGGGTTCCGGGAACGGAAGGAGAATACCTTGTCGCGATGGGAAAGGACAGGAGAAGCAAGGATACCCCGCCAGTCTTTAATCTGCTGAAGACTTTTCAGCGAAACCGGCGATGGGGCGAGGCAAAACGCCTCTTCTACGTAGCGGCGACTCGTGCAAAAGAAGCCCTCTTTATGAGTGGTATCGCAAAGATAAAAGACGACGATATCCTCACACCCGGCAAAAAGAATATCCTCGAATGGGTGATGGAACATGAAGGTATCAACGGAGCCGCTATCGAAGACGTATCCGCCGGAAGGAATATCCCCATAGAGATCAACCCCACATCCCCTTCCCTGCCGCCGGATGATACAACCAGCGAATCCGCCCTTCTCGAATCCTACGAACTTCAACCGGAGCGACCGGCATATACAATGGCTAAATCCCCCTCGTCATACGCGGAGGATAAACTTAGGTCGGAAGGGAAACTGGATGGTGATGAGGCCTCATTCAACCGGATACGCGGAACGGTTATACACGCAATACTGAGCACCGCCATACAAAGAAGATCTCTCCCCACTAAGGCAGCAGTAGCGCGCGCCCTGCATGTCGCAGGTGTCGGGCAGGACCGTGCCAACACAACAACCGCTGAAATCCTGGAAGAAGCCGAAAAGACCCTCGCCGATTCCTTTATCGCCAGCCTGACAGCACTTTCTGACACACAAAATGAATGGGAGATAGAAGACGCGCCCGGAGAAAAACGCGTCCGCTCCGGCGTCATCGACCTCGCGGCGCTCGATGGAGATACCTGGTGGATCTGCGACTTCAAGACATCACGACCGGGAGACGGCAAGCCGGAAGAGGAATTCATCGCCCACGAGAGAGAACTCTACTGCTCCCAGCTTGAAACTTACCGCCAGATGCTGGCACACCTCAAAGACATCCCGGAAACGAAAATCCGCGTGGGGATATACCTGACCGCCCTGCTGAGGTGGGAAGAGCTGTAAGCGATACTTATCAGCATAAACATCTAACCATACAAAATCAATTGACAGAATATTTTCAGGGTGTATGGTCGTTTTAGTGCTTCGGGGGTAACATTCCTGATCTAAAGCAAACAAAACAATTTGGCCAAAGAAAAGTCACCATTTTTTAGAAGATAATAGAGCAAGGCAAATATGCCCGAAAATACCGTCAATATCATCATATCAAGGCAGATCGGCCTGATAATAAATGGTTATACGAGGCTATGAAAACACATACTACTAAGAAAGTAATACTGGCTCAATCGACAATTCAGATATCTTGGCAAATCTTATATTCCGGTATACTGAGGATTGTTAATGTCTCAGATGAACCAAAATCCGGATTTAGTTTAGAGGCTCTTCCAAATATAATACTTGGGTGTACTGCACTGGAAGCCTTCTGTAATGAGATGTCATCTGTTGTGAATTCTTTGCTTTTTGAGTATCTTAGCGATCCAAATTCACCATTTTTAATAGGCTTGGAACGATTCGAAGAAAAAGTGGGTGTAAGTAAACAAGCTTGCAGAAAGCTGTCAGAAATTAAAACGAATTCATCAGGCAATATAAAGGATCGCTACAAGAAGCTTTGTTCAATCCTTAGCATTGAGTTGCCGGAAAATTATCAAGAGTTATGTAAGTTATTTCAAGTTAGGAATGGTGTTGTGCACTTTCGTGCATGTGATCGTAATGTAGTCGATAAAAAAGGGGTTATTACCTATGATCATGATCTCCCAGATTTTTATAAACAATTGATAGGTATAAAATATCGCGGGTATGACCTTACTTTTGTTGAAGATATAAAGCAAAAGGTTGCTGAACCTGGTGAAATTGATTGGGTAAGTCGCATATCAACACCAACCGTTGCACTTTGGTCGATGGAAGTAGTCTTATTAGCGATTCTAAATGTTATTGAAAATATTCCTGTGGGTGATTTGAAACAAAGAGTTGTTAATTCATATCGCCCGAGACTTGATGAGCATCAAACTCTCTTTATAGTGGACCCCAAAAATAAGACAGTATGTTAAGGTGTGTTTCCAACAGAGAGGAGACACAGAATGGGCAGGAAAAAACATAGCAAGGAATTGAAGTCGAGGATTGCCCTTGATGCAATAAAGGGACAGAAAACGATGTCTGAATTGGCTTCAGAATATGGGGTACACTCTAATCAAATAAGTAGATGGAAAAAGCAGTTGCTTGATGCAGCCCCTGATATTTTTACCCGTGGCAAAGACAAAGAGGCTGAGAATAAAGAGGTTGAACGAGATCGTTTATATAAAAAGGTTGGACAATTGCAGGTCGAAGTGGACTGGCTAAAAAAAAAGACAGGTTATCTAGGATGAACGTTGGCAAGAAGATAAACTGCATAGATCCCAAAGATTCAGATCTCAGTATCAGCAGACAGTGCGATTTGCTGGGGCTACCACGGTCATCATATTACCGGCCCAGGGGGTTCACTTTTCAAAGTAATGTGAATTTAGAATTAATGAGGGTTATCGACAAAGAATTTCTCAGACATTCTTTTTATGGAAGTCGAAAGATGAGGGACTATTTGAACCGCCAGGGTTTTCCTGTAAACCGCAAACGTGTTCAACGACTGATGCGTTTAATGGGAATTGAATCAATAGCCCCCAAACCGAATACAAGCAGGCCACGTAAAGAGCATAAGGTGTATCCATATCTTCTGAGAAAATTGTCGATTACAGAGTCTGATCAGGTCTGGTGTTCCGATATTACCTATATCCGGATGGCCCATGGATTTGTCTATCTGACTGCAGTTATGGACTGGGCAAGTCGCTATGTGCTGTCCTGGGAGGTGTCTGTGACCATGGATGACGATTTCTGCGTGAATGCCCTAAAGAGCGCTCTTCGCAAGCATAAGAGCCCTGAGATATTCAATACCGATCAAGGTTCACAATATACCGGCAATGCCTTTACAGGCGCACTAAAAGAAAGCGGTATCAAGATCAGCATGGATGGCAAGGGACGTTGTATGGATAATATCTTCATAGAACGTTTATGGCGATCTGTGAAGTACGAAAAGATATTTCTCGAAGAGTATGAGACAGTAGCGGAATTGATTACCGGGCTGAAAGAATATTTTGAGTTTTACAACTTTGAACGATCCCATCAGTCGTTCTCAAGAAAAACACCTGCTGAGGTGTATTGGGGAAAGGCAGTTGCCCAACAAATGGCAGCATAAATAACTTGGTTAAAAAACAAAAAGAAGTACACCTTAATCTAAGAGAAACTTGTCCTTGACTTGGGGTCCACTTCAGAATAAAAAACCGTGAACCCTTGGACAGGAAATTGCGTATAACCCCTGTACCTGTCATACCCATCTTTGTGCCGTTCTTTTACCTTGATATAACGTGTAAATACCGGAAAGTTTACTACACTGGTTACAGGAAAAGGTCAAGTCCAACTGAAGCAAAGATGTATCAGAATAGGATTTTTGTGAATCTTGATTATGTGCGAAACAGCCAGCTATCGGAGGTGACTCGAGAAAGTCCGACAGGATGGAACATATCTTGATCTGTGAAAGTTTGCATTAGAGCGAATAGTCATTATCAGACCAAATTATACTTCCTGTACTGTTGTTTTAAAAACCTACAACCACAATAGACGGTTTTAATTAGCAATCAGCAACAAGGGTCAAGCGTAGACTTGACCCCATTCCGGCTTTAGAAGCCCCGCACCACGCTTACCCACACCCTGGGGGAGCGCTGGTGGTCGTCGGACGTTGCGTCACCGCCCCATGTTTCCCACGCCGCACATGTGTCAAGGCTCCAGTCACCACGTATGCATCGCAGACCGATCCCCGCTCCCGCGATGCTCCGGCGTGCATCACTTGCGTCAGCAGCGATATGCCCTGTATCATAAAAGAGATAAGGGGCAAAGTAGTCGCCGGCCGCATAGCGCAGTTCGCTTCTTGCCAGCCACCCTTCGCTCCCCGAAGCCTCACCCTGAGGGTATGCCCTTACTCCACTGGCTCCACCAAGGGTAAAGCTTTCTGATGAGTCAAGGTCGGTGTCCGACCACTGCCCTGAGGCGTTCACAAAGAGGGAAAAAGCCGGGGAGAGGCTCTGCAGCCGCGTGATTTCAAGATTCGCCTTCGTGAAGCCCCCCTGCGTCGCTCCCGCGTTGTCCGAATCGAGATCTCCCGCCGGTACCGAAAGCTCTCCGTAGGTAATACCCCCTCCGCCGAATGAATCGCGATGGTCGAACTGCAGGCCCGCAATTCCGCTCCAGCTCGTCTTCTCTTCGTAACTTACTCCGGAGAGTTCGTTGTTCAAATCCTTGTACTGTCCCGTAACGTAAAGGGCCAGGTTGGTCATTAAGCTGCGGACAAAAGGGTAGCTCAGACCCGCCTTGCTCACCTTTGCCGTCCCTGTGTAACCTTCGTAGGGAGCCTTAAGGTCGTAGGCGGTATGGGCGTAGCCTACGCTGCATCGCAGACCTGAGTATCCTATCGGGAAGGAGTAATCAAACTGCCCGAGCCACATGTTTTCGCTTGTGTAAAGGGTTCTGATCGATATCTCGTCGACGAGCATGAATGCCCGGTTCATACGCAGTGTCATATCTCCCCTGTACTCCCCGGAGTAGCGGTTGCCGTGGTTGTCGAACCTGACCCGGCCAGAAAATCTCGGTCCTTCCGTGACCTGCACTTCCAGGTCCCCAGTGCCCCCCTTTTCTCCGGGGCAGATCAGCGGAGATACATCAACCCCAGGCTGGTCTCCAAGGATAAGCATCGTTCTTTCCAGGCTCCTGTCTTCGATAACACACCCCGGCTTGAACCCACACAGAAAGCGCTGCGCCCAGGCAGCAAGTGCCGGCTCTCCTTTTGCCTCGATCCTGCCGTAGCACCCCTCGACAATATCTATGGTCAGCGCGCCGTCCGTCATGCTCTGTTCGGAGATGTAGGCCCGCGCGAATGTGTAGCCGTTGTTCCGGTAGAAGATGCTGATGCGGTTCGCGATGCTCCGCAGCCCCGCCATGTCCCTGAGCTTGCCTATCTCATCCTCGACCACGGAGGTAAGCTCTTCGGCGCTGAAGACGGTGTTTCCGGAAAAGAGTATGCCGTTCAGCTTTACCTGCGCCCCTCCAGACGGGATCTCACCCGGACTCTCCCCCTCCAGCTCAAGATCGACAGAGGAAGTCCTTGGCTTAATATCCGTCTGCTGCGTATCCTGAATTATGCTGCCCGCATCCGGCTGCCCCAGCGCGAAGACGGTTAAGGGAACGAAACAGATAAAGGCCAGAAAGAGCCCGAGGCAGAGTGTCGAAGTTTTTGTCCTATGGAACATCTTTTCTCCTGCTCAGGGGTCAATCGGGGTTACTGTTGAGCCACAGTCTTACAGCCTCAGGAAGGTTGATCTCGCCATTTACGTGACCGCTTTCTGCGGCGTAAGAGTTGCTGATGCTGCTGTTGTTGTACCCGCCATACCCGGAACCTGTGCGCGCCGCTAGATTCCGAACATTCAGAATAGATATTCTCAATGCCTCAGGTACACCATCATTTTTTTCGGTGATCATCAGATCGGCCGGAGTATAACTGATTTCGTAGTTCAGATTTTCCGCGTCGACTACCGTCCCCTGCTGTATCTCGTAGATACCGGATGTTTCCCCGATCACACGAATAAGGGCACCTATGAGGCTCTCACCCGTTACCAGGCCACGATCACCGGTTTGCGCTTCGACCTGGTATGTAAGGGGAGGATCTATTTCCGTCTCCTCTTTCGTTTTAGAGTCAGCCATAACATTGACAGGTCTTGCCGTTATGTCAGCAGTCGCCGTTGTGTTTCCGGCAACGCTGTAGTTGGATGCAAGGCCGCCGTATTCTCCATTAGCCAGGGTTATTCCGGCGATGGTGACCGTCTTGTCCGTTCCGGCGTCCTTGGTATCAAAGAGGGCTCCCGTGCTGCTGGCGGTGACGGTTTCCGTTCCAATAAAACCGCTCAGACCATAACCCGCAACGGTGGCTGTGGTGTTTCCATCGTAGTCCTTGTTTGCTGCTGTCGCAGCCAGTGTCAGGGCCTTGGAGGTAATGTCAGCAGTCGCCGTTGCGCTATTGGCAACGCTGTAGTTGGATGCAAGACCGCCGTTGTCTCCATTAGCCAGGGTTATTCCGGCGATGGTGACCGTCTTGTCCGTTCCGGCGTCCTTGGTATCAAAGAGGGCTCCCGTGCTGCCGGCGGTGACGGTTTCCGCCCCCACAAAACCGCTCAGACCATAACCCGCAACGGTGGCTGTGGTGTTTCCATCGTAGACCTTGTTGTCCGCTGTCGCATCCAGTGTCAGGGCCTTGGAGGTTATGTCAGCAGTCGCCGTTGTGTTCCCGGCCACGCTGTAGTTGGATGCAAGACCGCCGTTGTCTCCATTAGCCAGGGTTATTCCGGCGATGGTGACCGTCTTGTCGTCTCCGGCGTCCTTGGTATCAAAGAGGGCGCCCGTGCTGCTGGCGGTGACGGTTTCCGCCCCCACAAAACCGCTCAGACCATAACCCGCAACGGTGGCTGTGGTGTTTCCATCGTAGTCCTTGTTTGCTGCTGTCGCAGACAGTGTCAGGGCCTTGGAGGTTATGTCCAGTGTGCCGTTAACCAACGTTATCAGGTAGTACTGGTTGGAGAAAAGACCGCCAAGAGTAAGAGTGTAGCTGCCGACGTTGATTGCTCCCTGGGCCACGCCGCCGTATTCGGCTGTACCGCTAACTTTCCCCTCATTGTATGAAGAAGATGATGCGGTGTAGCTCCAACTGGAATAAGACGCCCCGTCGTAGACCTTGCTGCTGTCTACGGCGGTCAAGGTGACCGGGGTCTGGCAGCTGCGCAGGAGAGGGTAAGTGTTGCCCTCGTCTATCCACCAAATACCGGTGAAATCCCAATTCTCATAGGTTGCTTCCTTCTTCATATCCTCGGTGGTCTTGCCGAAGGCAGCTGAAGAACCCGCGCTTGTCGTCTGCTCCGTGGTCTCCTTGTCCCAGAAGGAGTTTGTGATGCTGCCGACTATGTTGTACCCCACCAGGCCGCCGACATTGTTGTTGCCGGTGACGCTGCCCGTGGCGTAGGAATCACTGACGGTGTCGTAGTTGTACCCAACCAGGCCGCCGACATAATCGTCGCCGGTCACGCTGCCCGTGGCGTAGGAGTTGCTGATGTTGCTGCTGTTGTAGTTGTACCCAACCAGGCCGCCGACAAGGTCACCCGTGCCGTGAACGCTGCCCGTGGCGTACGAGTTGCTGACGGTGCTGTAGTGGAAGTTGAACCCCACCAGGCCGCCGACATGATTGTTGACGGTGCCTGTGGCGGTGACGCTGCCCGTGGCGTAGGAATCACTGACGGTGCCGTAGTCGTCGTTGTACCCCACCAGGCCGCCGACATAATCGTCGCCGGTCACGCTGCCCGTGGCGTAGGAGTTGCTGACGGTGCTGCTGTCGTAGTTGCGCCCAACCAGGCCGCCGACATAATCGTCGCCGGTCACGCTGCCCGTGGCGTAGGAGTTGCTGATGTTGCTGTAGTGGAAGTTGATCCCCACCAGGCCGCCGACATCGTCGTCGCCGGTGACGCTGCCTCCCTCAAGACCAACATTCCGGATGTCCGCAGCGCTAGTGTATCCGAAGAGGCCAACGTAATCGGTGGTGGAGCGGTTGATCATGAGCTCGGAGATCGTGTGGCCAAGACCGTCGAAGGTTCCGGTGAATTTATAGGAGGCGTAGCCGATGGGATCGAAACCTTTATAATCATCACCATTCAAATTCCACCCCGTGGTTGCGGATGCATTGATATCGCCCCCGAGGGCATAATGCCCCCCCCCGCATGTCCTTATGGGCCAGTCCCTGCAGGTTGTAGTTGCCTGTTGAGTCCTTATCCGTCGAATCTCCCAATTCGGTAATGACATAGTAGGTCTTTTCGACGCCGTCATTGCCCAGTTTGGTGGAGAAGTTTTCCCCTGCAGGCAGATTGACGGGAGCGTTGACGCTGTAGGTGGCGGGGTTGTCCGCAGCGACAGCACCCTGACCATAGTACAGGGCCAGTTTCGCAGACCCTGAACCGGAGAGTTCACTGTTGATCTCGATGTTGCGGGAGGCGTTCAGGGTCAGCGTGTTTGCGGCCCAGGTTATCGAGTCGTTTACAAAGATATCGCCGTTGGTACCAGAAGAACCTGAGCTGCTCAGAATCTCTATATTGCCACCGGAAAGATTAGTACTCAACAAGGTTCCCGTCATGTCCCCACCGCTTGCTGCGATCGTGAAGTCATTAGGGTCTATAAGCCATGTTCCCGTTTCGCCTTCTTCGGACTTTGTGGCCACATGGATGTCGTCTTCTATCTTCACCTTCGCCGCCGAGGTCTCTATGAAACCTCCGTCTCCGCCTTCTGGTGCAGAGGCGTCAAGTGTTCCATTTACTGCTATGCGATCGTTTTCCATGTCGCCCATGAGGTAGATCTCGCCATTTTCACCCGTGCTGAGTGTTTTGGCCTCGGTTACACCTGTGTGGTTTATGACCGTGGATGTCAGGTCTCCCGCCGCCTTTGCACAGATATATACAAGACCTCCGTCCGCCCTTATCGCCCCGCCCTGCTCTATGAGGGCGTCTATGGCGGACTCTTCGACTTTCAGCTTCACAGGGCCTCCAAGGTCCAGAACAACCCTGCTCCCCGCGCCCAGGAGTACGCCGCCATTGTTTGCGGTGATACTGCCTGTGTTTTCTATCTTCGCGGCGATGAACACGACATATCCGCCGTCAGAAGCGTTTATGTCTCCTTTGTTGATGATCTGCCCCGGGCTGTTTCCATTGAAGTCATAGTTGCCCGACACAAACTCTTCGTTGCTGATGTTGAGGGTGGATACTACGAGGTCGCCCACGTTGATACAGGCGGTATTGCTGAAGAG
>Ga0208902_1000263_pt1 | contig 29939 bp, 29 predicted proteins | sample AntAceMetag02UKH_FD_184767 | JGI IMG/M metagenome (GOLD analysis project Ga0208902, IMG submission 184767) | Saline lake microbial communities from Ace Lake, Antarctica - Antarctic Ace Lake Metagenome 02UKH (SPAdes) (version 2) | ecosystem: Environmental > Aquatic > Non-marine Saline and...
GAAGCTTTTTTGAGACTTTTTTTATATCTCAGGCAAATGCTGTGGGTGGGGGATTTTCAAGTGGCCACAGGTGGGGGATTTTGGGTGGCCATCGGGGCTACATCTTCGGAATTGATTATTATGAAATTTGAATCAGTATGTATCACAGGGTATTTGTATCCCTATTTAAAAAATTCTTTGGGTTTAATTTTCAATCCAAAATAATTTAAAATCTTGTAAATTATTTTATAAGAAAAAAAAGAAACTAAATACAAATAAAAAGCTTTTTGATTCTTAAACATGTATGGCTGTAAAAATTTTCGTGCTTGATTCCCCTTTTTGCTTATCCATAAATAGTGAGCCTTCGATATATATATATCCTTCAGTAACAAATCATAATAATCGGTTGAAAAACTTGGAAATAAACCAGCATACTTGTCTAATGCTGCAAGGCTCTCATTAAAGAACAGATCTCTTTTTACCCATGAGCTGCTTTCCAAATGCACCCTGTATTTAGCCAATACATCAGGACACATGTCCAAGTGCCATTTATAAGCTATCCTTATAAACAAATCATACTCTTCAATTAATTCAAATTGAGGATCAAACCATTCATTTTGCTGTTCTAATGTTGATCGTCTGATAATTACGGTTGGCATTGATAAAAAATACTTATGCAGCAGAGAAACAAAGCAGTCACCTCGACCCATTACCTTACCACTATGAGGTCTATATTCTTTGCCATTATCGTTGAAGTTTATTACTTCACTATACACTAGCCCGACTAATGGGTCTTTAAATAAAGGTATTTGCTTCTCCAACTTTTCTGACATCCATATGTCATCACAATCAAGGAAAGCTATGAATTCACCTTTTGCCTGTTTCAGAGCTTTGTTTCTTGCTGCGCCAAGAGAGATGGTTTCTTCTTCTTTGAAATAACGTAATTTTTCATCATAACTTTTTGCGATTTTAGCACTGTTATCGGTTGAGGCATTATCCCAGAATATGATCTCCCAATTATTATATGTCTGTGCATAGACTGAATCTATTGCCTCTCTGAGATACTTCACACAGTTCAGGCAATTCATTATCACCGATACTAACGGTTGGTTATCAGGCATGAAAGAACTCCTTTATCTTACTGATTACATAATCCTGATCTTTGTTTGTTAAATCCAGATGACAGGGGAGAGAAAGTATTTCCCGGTAAGCCTGCTCTGTTGCAGGAAGAATGTACGACGTTTTATATTTTGTCAACATGTGATTTGGGTAATAGTGAATACCGCATTCAATATTGTTTTCAATCAAAAAGCTTCTGAGGGCATCACGATTTCTCTTTTTGACTTTTATGACAAAGATATGAGGAACAATGTTTCTGTAATCAAGTTGAAGTGGCTCAATACCATCAATACCATTTAACATCTCAACATATCGTGTTGCTATTGCTTTGCGTATTTGAGTAATATGAGGGAACTGTTTGAGTTGTGCGCATCCAATAGCAGCCATGATATTACTCATATGATAGCGCCATCCCTGCTCTTTTGCATCAAACTCCCAGCTTCTCTGTCCGGCAAATCTTTTTTCAGTATCTCTTTCCACACCAAGTAGACGGGCATCGCGGACTTTTTGCAAAACAGCCGCATCGTCTGTGACAATCGCTCCACCTTCGCTGCAAGTAATGTTCTTTATCCCGTCAAAGCTGAAACAGGCAATTTCACCGAAACTGCCGGTTTTGTGGCCATTATAAAGGCTTCCAAACGCATGTGCCGCATCCTCTATCACACTAAGCCCATTAGCCTTTGCAAAAGCATAGATTTCATTTAAGGCCCCCATTCCGCTTGCGTAATGAACAGGCATAATTGCTCTAGTTTTATCTGTAAGCCGTTTTTCCGTATCCTTTAAATCAATAGTAATAGTTGCGGGATCAACTTCACATGGCACTGGCTTTGCACCTGTTGCGGATATGGCCTGAAAAGTGGCTATAAATGTGAGCGACTGCACCAACACTTCATCCCCCAGCCCCACACCAATCGCCTGCAATGCAAGGTGCAGGGCAGCTGTACCACTGTTAACACACGCCACAGGCCTGCCAAAAAAACGGGCGAGCATATTTTCAAATTCCTCTACTTCTCTGCCCATGCCAAGGTACTCACGATCCAGCACCCCAAGAACAGCCTTTTTCTCAGCTTCTCCAATGGTGGATTTTGAAAGACGTATCATTATTTACCAAACTTTCCATGGAGCCTGTCCGCTCTGCCAGAGGTTTTCAAGGACATTTTTGTCGCGCATGGTGTCCATACATTGCCAGAAGCCATCGTGGGTGTAAGCCTTGAGTTCTCCTATCTCTGCCATATGCTCCAACGGGTATTCCTCAAGCACAGTAGAATCTTCCTCGATCAAATCAAAAAAACCCGGTTCCAGGACAAAAAATCCTCCATTGATCCAACCTTGAGTTATTTGAGGCTTTTCTTTAAAGGTAATAACATCCTGCCGAGTTGAAATACTCAATTCACCAAACCTGGCAGATGGGTGCACTGCAGTAACTGTAGCCATCTTTCCATGGCTTCTGTGAAATTCAACAAGTTTTTTAATGTCAACATCTGCCAAACCATCGCCATAGGTCAACATGAATGTTTCATTCCCAATATATTTTTTAAGCCTTTTGACCCTGCCCCCGGTCATAGTGTTCAGACCTGTATCTATCAAGGTAACCTTCCAGTCAACTTCCTTTTTATGGCAGTAGTTCACGTCACCATTGGCCAGATCGACAATAAAATCAGATTTAAGTGAATAATAATTAAGAAAATATTCCTTGATTATTTCAGCTTTGTAGCCAAGGGCAAGGACAAAATCTTTATAACCATAATGTGCATATATGTTCATGAGGTGCCATAATATTGGTTGTCCACCTATTTCCACCATCGGTTTTGGACGAACATCCGTGTATTCTGCTATCCTGGTTCCAAAACCACCGGCTAAAATAATAGTTTTCATACAGGTCTCCGTTTTTTTTTTATTTTTGCCAATCATACATAATAGAGCTTTTATCAATCCTATCAGCCTCTTTGGGATAATGCGGAATACTTGCAATATTCAAAAGCAAGTTAACATTATCCCCAACTCCCTGAAATCCCATCCAGACCATAGGTGGTACGGTCAGTCTCTGATAATTTTGAAGAGAAAGATTAACAGAAAAAAACTTTCCAGCGGTAGGGGATTCAAAGCGATCATCATAGAGTATAAATTTGATTTCTCCAACCGGCACAACAAGGTTAAGAGTCATTTTTCTGTGCCGCTTCCATGCCTTCACGCTGTCCTGCCTGATCTTTGAAAAATAAGCTTCTCCAAATCCAACCAAACCTTCATCAAATATTTTTGCTGCATGAAGAACATCACCCTCCACCAACGCAATTATCTTAAGGGTGGTTAACTTTACTCCTGGCATTAAGACTTCGTCCATACAGCCTCCCTTTTTTCCGCTGCGGCAACATATTCCTTGATCTGTTTTCGTGTGAACATAAAGATATCGGCATCCGGTTGTTCATAATAATTACGGTACCAGTTGACAGTCAAACGAACTGTTTTCTGGAAATTAAGCGTCGGTTTCCAGTTCAGCAGGCTTAATGCTTTGTCACAACACAGTTTCAGCAAACCTGCCTCATAAACTTGCTTCTCCGTACCGGAAACATCCTTCCACTTAATATTTTTCCAGTGCTGCTCCATAGCCTCAATCAATTTTCCGACAGTATAATTCTGATCAGCAGAAGGACCAAAATTAAAAGACTCGCCATTCAGAGCCGGATTGGCTGCCAAACGCTCACCAAGAGAAAGATATCCGCTCAAAGGTTCCAAAACATGCTGCCATGGCCGTGTTGCTCCGGGGCTGCGAATTTCCACCACTTTTTTCTGAGACCAGGCCTTCATGCAGTCTGGCACAATACGATCCTCAGCCCAATCTCCACCTCCGATCACGTTGCCGGCACGTGCCGAAACTATCTTAACAGGGCTGTTTTTATCAGCAAAATATGAATTGGCATAAGTGCGAATCACTAATTCTGCTGCCCCCTTAGAGGCGCTGTATGGATCTTTACCGCCAAGCGAATCATTCTCTCTGTATCCCCACGTCCATTCGACATTATCATAGCATTTGTCACTTGTAATAATAACCCCATTACAAGGATATTCCATATTTCTAAGAGCTTCAAGAATATGTGCTGTTCCCATTATATTGGTATTCAAGGTATTCAAAGGTTCCCTGTAGGAAAACCTGACCAATGCCTGGGCTGCAAGATGAAACACAAAGTCCGGCTGAACCTGATGAATAATTTTATTTACACGTTCCGCATCCCGGATATCAGTATCAAAATGGCGAATATGCTCCCTCAACTTGGCAACCTTGAAATGAGCGGGATTTGTAGGAATGTCGTTGGACATGCCATAAACTTTCGCCCCCAATTCCAGCAGCCAAGCCGTCAGCCACGAACCTTTGAAACCCGTGTTTCCGGTTACCAGGACTTTTTTGTTGAGGTAGATATTTTTAAAGAGAGGCCTATCACCTGCCGCAGCATGAATAAATTCATCGTTTTGCATATTCAACCTTTTTTAGGATTTTGCTGAAATCCAATATATTGCTTGTTTTGCCGATTCGACAAAGCCATCCTGTACATCTGAAAAACTGGCCCTTTTCATAGTAAATCGATATTCTTTGCGATTACGCATATAACCCCAGAATTGCCCCCGCGATCGAAGCGGTGTAACATCCAACAGAAGTTTGACTGCATCTTTTGCCGTTCTTTTAACCTTTGCCAAGCCACACAAATTATCATAAGAAGCTGAAATAATAACACACCTTCCATTTGATACCAATCTGGATCGAAGATTTTCTAAAAGTGCAATCAATTCATCCTGATTCATAATATAATCAACTGCCACCATATAAATTAACAAATATTTTCGATCCTTAGGAAGACATTCAAGAATGAATCCAAGATGAATATTATTATCATGCAATTCTTCTCGAACCCATCGAAGAGGCGTCTCTACAACTTCCGAAACATCAAGATATGAACCATCAATCCCGGACTTGATCAATGCATGCTCAATATAGCCTAAGCCACAGCCCAGGGACAGAGTTCGCCCCCCCCCCTGATTTCCCGTTAAGTATCAGACGATGAAGAAAATCTGCCACCAATTTCTTCTGGTCACGCCAGGTATGACCTATATCATCCCATGTCTTGAAACGATCAAAAAACGCCTCATAGAATTTTCTATAGAACTGTCCATCTGCCAATTGTGTGCTTGAAAGACTGGTAAACCCATCAAATTGTATGCCTTGCCATTCTTTTTGATACATTCGTCTCATATAAAAACGCAAACCTCAATTAAACATTTATTAATTTTCAAGAATTGCTTAAAAAACCGACTGGTATTCGTCCGTGTGAGACTGTGACTCTTTAATTGATATCTTTTGCAACTTTTTCAAATATTCGCAACACCTTATCATGCCATTTATTAGGGAGCACGCAAGGCCAGTTTATTATATTATTGCCTGCGGTTTCTCCAATCTTGCAGCTACCTGGCACATATCCAAGATTTTCAGGCCCATCAGGACAACAAATAATAGGTGCCCGAAACCATGTCCATCCCACATCAACATATCTCTCCATCTTTGCATTTAATTTTTCTGCATTTGGATGTTCAAATACAAAACGCAGAGGAACAATTTCTAATTTCGGATCAGCGTAAGCTTTTGGAAGATACTCATCCAAACCTAAACGGTTGGCAATCCCTAAATAATTTTTAAACAATATTTTTCTTCTTTTCTTTTCACCATTCCAGTGATCCAACTCATAAACCCCAAGTTGAGCCAGGAACGGCGGAATTTTGGCAGGATAGGGATAATCTGATTCAGAAGATGCTATTTTTTTATAATCCGCTTCAAAAAATGTAAACATACTACGGCCAAACCCTAACTTCCTTTTCAATGCTTTAGCGTAGTTCATAATAATCGCGCGGGGATAATATTCTGGTGTATAGTATTTACGCTCAAATAAAAACTGTTCAAAAAGTCGCTGTTGGTGCGCCTTATTCAAATGGGGTAACGTACCGGAATATTTTCTAATTTTTTTGTGAAGAGCTATATCTTTAGTATAAAGAAATCCTCCGAGCAAGGTATTAATCGGCTTGCTGTGGTCAGTGGAAAAAATGGCGGCATCTCCCCAGTTCCCGACCTTAATACCATCAATAGTTGAATCCAAACAAATAGCACAGTCCTCCATAACAAAAATGCCGTATTTCTTTCCAATTGTCACAATCTCAGGGACGTTACATGGAATCCCAAAAGAATGTTGAGCCACAATTAATTTTGTGCGAGATGTGATCCTCTTTTCAATCCCGCCAGCATCAGATCCGAAAGTATTCTTATCAATATCAGCAAAAACAGGAATCGCCCCAGTGCGCCATACAGCGTTCGGCATTACTGAGCATGTAAATCCAGGCAGAATAACCTCATCTCCAACGCCAATATTTAACGCTTTTAACAGGGCATAAAAAGCCATTCTTCCGGCAGCAAAACTTATCCCATAGCCTACACCGCCTATCAATGAGGTCATCCGTTGTTCATATTCGCTTACGACTACTTCACTGTTTTCTGATTCTAAAACCTGTCGCATTTGTAAAATTTGATCATTGTTAATATAGGGGTGGCCCTGAACAAAGCCTATTTGGTAAGGTAATATCAAAACCTTTAATAGACGCTTTATTTTTTCTATGAGCTTCACCATTGTTAATTTCATTCCCAACATCCTTTAACTTATTGGCATATTAGCAAAAAATTGGGCTTAATCTACAAACTTAAAAAATTTTCTGACTGCATCCCTTGTCACAGGTTCGAAATATTCATTTCTTATTTTTTCTCCAATCATTTCATGCTGGTATAGTGTTTCTCCATCTCGATGCATATAAAAGTCGATAGCATATGAAAGTTCATCAACACTATAACAAAGCTGCCATAAATCTTGCTCAATACCAGGTGGAATAGGATTATGAGTTAACCCACTTTGACTGCCGACTATAATAACGGGTATACCTTTGGCCAAAGTATGCATACAAGAGCTTGATCCTGTACTAACGAGTAAATTTGATTTTTCCACGCAATCGTTAAAATCCCCATTCACAAATTTAAACTGCTCAGGCCATAAACTTGCGAATTGTTTTTTTATCATTTCAGGGGTATTGTCCGGATGTTGCTTGATCCGAAAACGCACACCAGCAAGATCTTTTTTTTTCAAATAACGCTCCAATAACTTTAAAATTTCATCCCCGATATCAAGCGTGAGCGGTAAAGCAATCATAATGGTAAAAATATGGTCTTCTGGATAATATTTCCTGTTTTCCCAAATGCCTTGGAATCTGAAAGCTGGTGCGACCGAAACATTTAAATCAGGACAAAATTTCCTTGCTAAATTAATCAATCCCCTCCCGATAACAGCGACTTCTTTTGGAATGACATTGTTTTCTTTCTCAATAATAGTCGGGTAAATGCACAAATAATGTGGTGTTACTATAAATCCCTGATAACCGATTGAAGGTATCCCAGGGTAAAACTGATTAAAACCAGCATTCAAAACCTTATCAACAGCCTGATTTTCAAACCAATTTAGAAAAAACCGAATCTTTATATCTGTCTGTCGTAGACGTTTTACAAATCTATAATTTAAAAGAGAAATATATGAAGAAGATACACTTTTAAAACTTCGAAACTCTTCCCTGACTAAAGAACTTATATCCACACCTGAAAAGAAACATGGTGATATTTTTTTTCGATAAAGATGCCATAAGTATTGCCATCCGAGAAAATAATCCCTGATTTTCAAAAAATCTTCTTTCAACAAAAAGTTATTTCTATCTGTTCGTAATTTACGGAATAAAAGCAATAAGTTTACCGGCTTATGGAATAATGGCATAAAATAAACAGTCTTTCTTTCCCCTTCTGTTAGAACATCAGTTATACCAGTATAGTGGCGGTCATCCGTATTTGAAGAGTATATAAAGGTATCAATCAGCGTCAGCGGCTCTGTAGGGAGTGGTTTGCGTAGAGATCGAGTTAATTTGGCCGCGAAGAAAAGGCGAAGCTGCTTCAGGGGAAGACTAAATATCATATAGATTGGCCGAACAAGGTTTTTTAACCGCTGTTTTACAGGCACGCGGGCAAATGTCACTCTGGCGATTCGCCCTTCTTTAGCCAGATAGTCCTCAATAATTTTCTTGAATGCTTTGGAATCGACTATAATTTCAGATACAATTTCCTTTTTCAGGATTAATTCCTGTAGCAAGGAGATGCAGCAACAATAATGAAAAAGTGGACTTGTGAACGTATTCCTGCTTGCCGGAGAAGACACCCACCAGTGAATGCTTTTTGCATGCTGTCTGGATATGGAATCAATAAAACCTGAGAAGGGCTTATGGGTCTTATATGAAATCTGGTTCCATAGTTTTATATATTTTGAAGGTATTTTCCCATGATACCGAAAATCAAATTTCCCGACCACTGATCCTTAACTCCTCTTCTATTTCCTTGCCAGCGCCCACACATGCGAACTAAGCTGGTATTTTTGCAAAAAAAACTGAAATTCCGTCACCGCTTTTTCACCACGCTTTGCCAGTACTCTTACAAATTCATCAACAAGTGGGCTGTTTCTCACAATATCCACATCCAATTCTCCAGGTGTCCATATATCTACTTGCACAAAACCAGCCCTTTGAAAAAGTTCCTTAAAGCCTTTAATGCTGAGAAAATTTAGATGATGTGGAGGAAAAATACTGTTTGAATGTTTTTGGAGAGTCAAAATATCAAAACCTTCATATCCTAAACCGGTAATCAGGCAATATCCACCAGGCTTGGCAAGCCGATAAAGAGAATCAATAAACCGATCACAAGAATAAACATGTTCAGCCACTTCAGAACTGATTACCAGGTCGAACTTTTCTTTCCATATCTCCGATTGTTCAGCAGTTTTCTGTAATGTTTCAAATCCCTTTGATCTGCATTGATCTGCCAAAGCAGGACCAGGCTCTATTGCAAAAAATCTTGCGGATGGAAAAAAGGAATTCAACTCTTCCAGAAAAATACCATAACCGGCGCCAACATCGCAGATAACTTTAGGAAAGAAGGTCTTTTCTTTCAAGACATTATGAACTTGTTTGGCCTTTTTCCTGAACAGTTTCTCTCGCCTTGTTTTCACTACGGCAGGAAAAAATATTTCAGACCAATATTTGGCAGATTCACTTGTTTTGTAAAAAAGATCCAAATCTTCCTCGCTTGGACGAGGCGAGCAATAAAGTGATCCGCAATTTGAGCATAGAACAAACTGAAAGCCATTTTTTTTTAAATGCTTTTTTGAGTTCTCTCCACCGCAGCCAGGACATGGAATTCTCTTGAAATTAGTCGCATTAAATTTCCGGGCGTCTTTCCTGCTCAACTCAAGATAACGCTGAAAAATTTCTTTTGGTCGAATTTCTTCTTCTTTTATAAGTTTCTTAACCATGGTTTTTTCTAAGAAACTTCTTTGTACTGACACATCAATTCATCCCCATTCATCAACTTGACTGCTCTTGCCAAATCCTCATGAGTATCAACACTCAACGTCTCCGCATCTGTCATGACCATTCGCACCTGTTCCCCGTTTTCCAAAATTCGCATCATGTCCACCGATTCAATTCGTTCAAGGAGTGTTTCCGGCATGGAATTAAATTTGAGAAGATAGTCTCTGCGAAAGGGGATGATACACACCTGCTTGAGCATGGGCACGTCTGCCACGCCTTTCTTTCGGGAAGGGATGGGCTCCCTTGAAAAATATAAGGCATTGCCATCTAATCCAACAACTACTTTGACCTCGTTTGGGTCTTCAAATTCTTCAATAGTTTTCATCCTGGCCATCAGATTAACAACATTAATTGATGAATCCTTTAATATGGGAGTTATTGACTGTCCTATCATCTCCGGTGTCACCATAGGTTCATCACCCTGTACCATAACCACGATATCAACCTTATTCCCAGTAGCCTTTTCAACAGCCAGCATCGCCTCTGCAGTTCTGTCTGTTGCACGCTCGTGGCTATCTGAAGTCATAACAGCTTTGCCGCCTATGGATTCAATGTAATCATAAATTTCCTGATCACAGGTGGCAACATAGGTTTCTGACAACTTTTTGCACATACTGGCCCGAAAGTAACAATGACCGATCATGGGGATACCATGAATTTTAGCCATGGGTTTGCCCTGAAATCGAGAAGAGCCCATTCGGGCAGGAATAATTGCTATGATGTTCATTTTTCCTCCGAAATAAATATTCCTTCAATATTGTGAAGCTCTGGATGTCTTTGTTTGTGCAATAGTTCAATTATCTGCAAAATTCCCTGTCCTAAGTCAGTATGCAGAGGGGCAACATATTTTTTACCCATTCTTGGAGTAAAATTATAGGGCGTTATCTCATAGTGAGAATTGTTTAGATCATCTACTATCTCAATATCTATGCTATGGCCAAGCATCTCTCCAATCATCCTGATCACTTTCCCTACCTGTATCTGCTGATTGCCGGTAAAAATAATATACTTATTGGCGTAATCGGGTTTAAGAATCTCCACGCTGGCAATGGCAGCATCTTCCACATGGATGTATTCTCGCAGGGCAGTTGGACTTCCCATATAAGATATTTTCCCATCAGTCAAAGCCTGATTTACAAAACGATAAATAGCATTACGTTCATCAGCCCTGGGACCATAAAGAGAACCATAACGCAAAATCGTATATTCCAAGCCATAATTCTGTTTATATGTTTCAATATATGATTCACAGGCCTGTTTGCTGCAACGGTAAAATCCCCCTGATTTACTGTAAACATAAACTGAACTTGCAAAAATATAGCGTTTTATACCGGCCAGATGACATGCCTCCAAAATATTTGTGTTGCCAAGAATATTGAAGCGCACTGTATCAACAGGCCGCCCGTTTGCCTCACCAATATCAGCAATTCCCGCAAAATTAAAAACAATATCTGCACCCTGAACAGCGCTCTGGAGTTCTTTAATATTGAGGATATCCCCAACAATTTCCTGCTGATCAGGCCTAAGCCATGGAGATTGTATGATATCAAAATTAGTCACCTCATGTCCTGCATCACTCAACTTGTCGCATACATGAGAACCAAGGAATCCTGAACCGCCGAACACTGTAATTTTCATAGATTGATTACTCTATAGTTTATAAGGGTTTTTAGATGCATTGTATAAAAAAACTGCATCAATTCCATAGGCTATGAATTGATAGCCCTGTTTGATCTTTTCTTTCAACAGTTTTTTATCCGGCTGCACAATATGCAACCCCATTGGAATTGCATGTTGCTTCGCCTTTTTATAAATAGCATCCATTGTATTAATAAAATCAGGGTGGTCAAATTGCGCTGTAATTCCCATAGACCCTGAGAGATCATATGGGCCAACCATAATTGCATCAAGACCATTAACTGATAAAATATCATCCAGATTTTCAACTGCATCAATATGTTCAATCTGGGCTACAATAAAGACTTTGGAACTGAAACTTTCAACATATTCATTGAAATTGCGACCAAATAGATTTGCACGGGAATACCCCACCCCTCTTTTACCTTTTGGAGGATAATAGGACCAGGATATACCATTTTCGAGTTGTTCTTTGTTTTCTATCATGGGCAAAATAATGCCCTGGGCACCGGCATCAAGCGCTTCTTTAATGTTTTGAGGTGAACATTGAGCAACACGGGCTATCGGCACTGTATTGTTAAGCTCCAATGCCCGAAAAATATCCTTGATAACCGACTGTGAAAAACCACCATGCTCTAAGTCCACAGCTACCCAGTCATATCCGGCATTACCAAGTATTTCTGCAACATCAGGGCTGGAAATTTGCAACCAGCTTCCAATGGTATGTTCCCCATTTTTTAATTTTTTTAATATTGTATTTATCATTTTAGTCCAGCGACTCAATTTTTGAAAAATTTTCATGCCATATTATATCTGGTGCAATTTTCAGCAGCGGCGCATTCTTATTTGGCAGAATACCAATAAAGTCTACTCCTGTTTCAATAGCTGCCCGGTAATCGCTTTCGGCATCACCCCAAAAAAGACATTGGTTAGAATCTAAATTATATTTATCAAGTAGACTGTTTACATGTTCTGTTTTAGAACAGGAAGAGCCCAATATCTCTTCAAAATAAATATTTATCCCGCGCCTGTTAACAATCTCCCTGATTTCTTCATCAGGTGTGGCAGAAACCACAAAACATTTAGCTTTATTGCAGCATTTTTTTAGAAAACATTCTGCACCGGGAATCTCAGGCGCTGCCACAACATTATCAACTACTAAATTAGAAAACTCTCTGCATAACTTTTCAAGTTCCCCATGATTCAGTGCTTTTTGGAGATAGTTTTGATAGTAATAAACAAATTTATCCTTTCTGGTCATTCCACCATTGTTTCTGTGGTGCTCAACCACTTTGGCTTGAATCTCTGGACCAAATTTTTCAAAAAGTTTTGAAAAAGCATCGGTTTTAACCTCCACAGAATCAGCCAGCACCCCATCAAAATCAAAAAAAAGCGCCTTGTACTCAGAATCAAATATCTTCATTTATTACTCCCACAATGGTGACAGGCGCACCATCTCCCTGTTTAAAACGTAAAGGTAAGGCAATAATTTTTTGAAGATGAGTATGTGGTTGTAATTCACTTAATCTCATATCCTCAAAAATTAAAATTCCCCTTTGTAAAAATTCTCTGTGCGCCATTCTTCCTTTGTCTCTGTGTTTCAAGCTGGATATGGAAATAAAATCCATGCCTACCGCTCGAAGTTTGGGGCATTTTATAAGAAGGAATTCAGCTAATTTCGGTTCCAAACCAGGACTTTGCTGCCAAAAAGTATCATCTTTACGGCAATCTTCAAATCTGGTTTTAAAAATTATAAAATCAGCCTGCTCAAAAATATTATAATTAATAATATGTTTCTGTTCTATCAGTGTACCCGGTAGTATATCAATATTTATGACGCAAGGATTATAAAAAATCCATTCACTAGCTGAAAAAGAATCTATGGTTCTTCCATCTGTAATAAAATGCACCGGTGCATCGACATGGGTTCCTGCATGATTGGGCATTTTTATAAAACTTGTATTACATGAATCACCTGATTTTATAGATTTATCAGGTACAATTTGCAAATTATCGGCACCTCCATATAAAGGCGTGTTGTTAGATAAAATATGGGAAAGCCATACAAAGGGCATTATTTGACTCCAAGGCCAAGGCCTGAAAGCATATTTTCAACTGCCATTTCTTCCATGCGAATTCGAGCTTCTATAGCATACGAACCAACATGGGGCGTCAGAATAACATTTTCAAGCTGGGACAAAGGGCCGGAATATGGTTCTTGATCAAAGACATCCAGGCAGGCAAAGCTCACCTGCCCTGAAACAAGGGCTTTGTATAATACATTTTCATCTATCAGACAGCCACGGGATGTGTTGACAATGATCACTCCTGGCTTGCAAAGAGATAATAATTCTTTTTCTCCCAGGATTTGCTTCTGCGCTTCAGCATGAATAGTTAAGATATCAGACTGACCAAGCAACTCATGAATAGAAACCGATTTTGCCCAGACCACATCTGTTAAGACAGGATCATAATATAAAACTGTGGCACCAAAGGCTGATATCAGTTTCCCGACACACTGGCCAATAGAGCCAAATCCAATAATACCAACAACTTTATCCTGAAGAAGCCCCCCCATTTTTTTTTGCCAAACGCCGTCCCGAATTTGCCTGTCCTGTAAAGGAATCGCACGCAAAGCAGACAGAATCATGCCAAGGGTTAGTTCAGCTACAGCCTGGTTTAGAACCCCAGCAGTCCTGAAAACCTGTATTCCCAGTTCCTGAGCCGTTTGTTTATCCACATTATCCCATCCAACTCCCACCCTGGAAATAATTTTCAAATATTCCCTTGCATCTTTAAGGACAGAATCTGTTACAGGTTCGGTACCGGCCAGCAAAGCAATTGGCCTGTGCTGCTTCAAAAGCTCTTTAAGTTCTTCTTCTGTGAGTTTTCGCCCATAAGGATTAACAACAAGGTTAAAACCTTTTTCTTGCAGATCTTTTAAAACCTGAGGATATCCTTTGCCAAATGAAGATGTGGTTGCCAGTATGGTGTTAATGTTGTGCCTTTCTTATATAATGTGTTCCATATCAACTTCCACCAATTCAAAATCTACAATCGCCTATCATAATGGTGGTATCAATCTTTAATATTACCGACTACTTTGATCGTTTAATGCCAAATAAACCCCTTTAATCTGGTTCAGCAACTCTCTCCTGTTCATAAATATGAATGGATAAGGAATAATAACGATTAGCAAAGCAACAAATGTCGTATATACAAAACCACTTAAAAGCATACTAGCAATATAATTCGCAGTAAACAAGTCAACAACATAACTGCTTGATAAGGCCAACAGCAATAGTGCAAGCACAGAATATATCTGGTGAGCAAAAAGCTTGATAAAACTCATTTTCAAATATTTACATCCAAACCATAATAAGGTATTTACGCTTATAAAACCTGAAATAACCATTTTCAATGACATACCAACTGATCCCAAATTTAGTCCATAAATACTTTCAGGACCAAGCAATATAATAGTCATTGGGAATCCTAATAATGAAAGCATTAAACCTATATTTCTGTATAATTTTGTTTGCCCAGTCGCATAAAAAAGCGAACCGATTAACTGTCCATATGTTTGCGTTAAAGGGTAAAAAGCCATAATTGCAAAGGCTGTTTTTGCCTTTCTGAAATCCTCGCCCCCAAATAAAACGGATATGTTTTCCGCATTAGTAAAGAAAAAAGAAACCATAAAGCAAACTATAAAATATAATAGCGGAACATAGCGTAAAAGCAAACTACGCATTTTCGCCAAATCTTTTTCCCCAAAAGATACTGATAATTCTCTTGTAAGCAGTGGCGTCATTGTGGAGGCAAAGAGCACAGTTATTGAAATCAGCTTAAAGGAAAAACCATAATACCCCTGTTGAACCGAACCCCCAAATTTCTGTAAAAGCCAAATGGTTAGTATCCCACCAAATAATCCAACTACAGAGCGTACCATTAGTGGATGAGAATAGCTGTAAAACTCTCCAATATAACTTTTATGCTGCTTCCATTTTAAACTGACTTTGGGAAACAATTCCACACCATTTTTTTTTAGAAGACGCCACCAAGCGGCGAATACAAATAACGTAATTATGTAATAATAATAAAAAAATGTGGTTAAAGTTAACTTATTTAAAAAAAAGAGAACGGAAAGTAACGAAACGGCGAGAATTTTTTGCAAGAATCGAATGATTTCTCCATTTGCAGTATATCCGTAGGCATCAACGATCTTGGAAACAATATTAGAACTCCATGTCAACAAACAAAATAATAGCGCCAGCCATATATATTTTAGCTCCTGGTTTGGAAAGAAGTAAACTTGCATTTTAAGCAGAAAAATTAACGGCAAAAACAATGTTAACCCAACACAAACAGTAAGCACAAAAAACCAATAAAACTTTATTAACCCACTCTCTTTTAGTCTTTGGGATAACTTCGTATAGAAACCGATGGATGTGCCTGTATCTAAAAAATTGACTATCTTATTAAAAAGATTTGTTAAAAAAGTAAAATTACCATACGCGATAGGACCCAATCCCCTCGCAATAAGAGATTGACTAATGGCGCCAAAGGGCAGACCTAACAAGCTTAAACCTATCTTAATTAAATACTTTTTTTTTAAAGAATCTTCCTTCACAACTTCCTTTTCACAACCAGTTTAGCAGTTCCTTACGCCATTGTTTTAACCAGTCATTGCTCCCAAGGGCGTAACGATCCATAAAAGTAACACGGGCGGATTGTACTTGTTCGCTTTGCCACCAGATTTCGGGTGCATTAAATATTTTTCTGACTTGCACAGCAGCATCTATAGCATTATCAAAATAAATATCTGCTTCTTTCAACATATTAATATAAGGCAATGCTTCTTTCCTGAAAAAATTGTATTTACCACCATTAAATACTATTATTGGAATGTCGCAATTTATTGCCTCCAAGAATGTAGTACTCAAATGATCAAATACAACTAAACGGACACTTTCCAATCTCTTCAGAAATGGTTTTCGAAAATTGTCCATCTTCAGAGATGGGTATACGGACAAAAGTCTCTTATCCTGAGACAACCCATATTCCTTAGGGAAAAGACGTAAAAAAAAGTGTCGGTGGATTTCCTTTGGAATACTGTCAAAAAAGTCGAGTTGATTTTGCAAATAAAAAAACACACTCGTATCACTTCCCACAGACCGCATGCCATACCTGGGCATTGCTGTTGAAACATATAAGATATGTGATGAATTCTTTGACTTGATCTTTCGTGACCGTAAAACTGACAATTTCGGATTTGGAAGATTGTATATTTTATTGCTTTTGCTTTCGTCCCCCCATCCCCACGTATAGTACCGATCTGATAGATCCGTCTCTAATTTTTCGGCCAGAAACACATCATTTGTGCCATAACCACCACCATGTTGGTATCCAAGTAATTTGCCTCCATGGTGGATGGTCTCCGCAGCTAAAAATTTCATATATTCATTTCCAAACCAACCATTTGCAGACATTAATACCTTGGGATATTGTTTCCATTCCTTGCGAATTTTTTCTACGGCCTTTTGATAACCCTCTAAATAAAGCACAGGAAAATGAACAGAGAGAGACTGTAATAAAATTTTTTGAAACGCATCATCTGCCTGTATTCCAGCAAATCCATTTCTTGCTTCATTTTTCAAAGGCACTTCATGGCAAGTAATGAAATTATCCTTTAAATTTAAAGGCGTAGCACGCAACCGGGTGGAATTCAAGAGCCGGTATGCCAGAGTGCGTGGAAAATATATGTTCCATAATAAAATAGGTACTCTAAGTGCCATCCGTTTTTGCAGCCATGCTTCAATTTTCAATATTAATTTTTTAATATTCTGTAAAGGGCCCACTGCGTTTATTTTAAAATTAGTTTTAGGCGGAATAGCTTTTTTTTTAGGAAATTCATATCCAAGCAAATGAAACAAATTAGAAAAAATTTGCAAATTATAAAAATCACTCTCAACCAGAGAAACGAAATTTTCGTAATGCAATGGCGTAACAAAAGAATCCTCAGACAAGCACAATGTTGTTAAATTTGGATATTTTTCAAGCACATGCTTTACATTGATATAGTGATCGTAAACCAAATACAAGTAGGTGGCAAACCAAGTTCCAACAATAAGTTTCCAATATCTTGTCTCGTAGTTTGTGCCATTAATGGCATTTAAATACTTGGCAATCCTTTCAATAAGAACATCGTACGTTTGACTGCAATATTCCATTCCTTTGATGATATCGTCTTTGGATTTCAAGGGACTGTCCATAAGCTCATAATTGAGTTTATTCCAGTCATTTTGCTTGTCATATAACATACACCACGAACCTAAAAACAGGATTTCATCTTTCTCTTTATCCCAGAAATCCTGTAAAGCAGTCGTGGCTAAAAAAGGTGCATTGATCATAGGGCGAACTCCTATAAAAATAATTTAAAAACAATTTCCAATACGACAATATTTCGTATATTTCTATTCACAACACAACCGCAGCGAACACCTAAGCGGTTCTGCGCTCTCAGCCGATGCCCTGGATGTATCGTCCATCTCCTGTGCAGACCAGATCAGGCGGCAGATGTAGAAGTTACCGACTTTTTGATAGTGTATCATTCCGGCCAGGGCGCTGGCAGACTTATCCACAATGACACTGATGTGATGTCTGTGATCTCCCAGTTTGATGATGGAGCCGGTGCAGCCGAGCACCTGTTTTGCCGACACCAGAAATGATACCGCGTCTCCATGATTGACCGGTTCAGCCATTTTGAAACATTCAAGGTCATATCCGCCATTATGGGTTGCGTAAAACAGATTTGGCTGAGAAAAGGCTTCGGGGTTTATGGTGATATAGCCGAGGCGCAGGGAACCGGCCATCGGCTTTGACCAGTTCAGTTGATAATCAATATCAACATAAGGCCGGTCTCCATGGCCATTAATGTGGAATGTCTTATATAACTTCCCGCAGTCCAGCAAAATTTCGGTTTGTACCCTGACCGATTCCGTGGCTTGTTCATAAGCAACTGTAATCTTTTCTGCTGGTTCAAGATCAGTGATCCGGCGATAGCCCGGCGATTCCAACACGAGATGCCCGGTGTAATAATCCGCTCCCCAATTAATATCGTCGTAATAACCGTGCTGCAATGTGCCGCACAGCCAATCAGTGGAAATGTTTTTAAACCAGAGAGCATCTATCGCAAACCCGCGCCTGCTGTTCAGCCGTATTTTTATAGCATCTGTTTCAACAGTCAGATATGATTTGTCTCGTTCAACATGCACACTGGGCGGCATTTCAGGCAACGAATCGTTTTTCTGAGCTCTTGTTTGAATTAACTGCATTCTGCTGGGCTTTTCTTGACTGGATAAACGGGATTTAGATGATTCATGCTCTTTATTTATCCTGTCCATCTTGTTAATCCTGTCAGAATAAGTCTTCCAACGTTTCTCTGTAATATGCGTCCGGAAATCGCTGCTCCACAGGTAGCACAATTCCCGCCAGTCATCATCGTTTGAGGCAGGATTTTCCTTAAGAGACTCAAAAATTCGCCAGCAGGCCGTATTAATGCCAAGGTCATCACGACCTGTGACCGCCCAGCGTGTGATGTTATATTTTTCCTGCTTCTTTACCGGAATGGGCTGTTCCGAAGATTCCAAATGCAACCTGTTCCCGGCTTCAGGCAGTTCCATCAGATCAAGCACTTGGCTAGGACGTATGAAGTGAAAACGACTATCACTCAATAATGCCTCAAAAAGCCGATCAATACGATTCCATTCACCATCTTTATGCAGTGATGCTTCTGTATGATAACGGCCAGGCCGAAAATCGAAGATCTCCACATCGTTGCCGTAAAGAGAAAAAGCCCGAGACTTATCAGACAGATACCCGCAAAGATATTCTTTATATTCGACCAGTTCCAATTCTCCATGGGCATAGCGCTGAAATTTCTGAAAGGCAATGGCATTGTTCCAGATAAGAGGTATTTCCTTACCGCGCTGTCCGCATGCAACCTGGGGGGAATAGCGCCACTCAGCATCCCACTCTTGATGAAAGCGCGCCGGGTTATCCCATTCCATAACAATGGCACAGTATCCCGCATCAATATAATGTTGAATCAAACCGGCAGAATAAGCTTGTTCATTTACAAGAGCAATATCGGGTCGAAAACCCAGCAGTCGCTCATAAACCTGATGCCCCAAGCGCAGGTTGGTCGCATTCATTTCGGCAGGAACAAGCGGGCCAATGACCTGAGAATAACCGCTACCTACAAACTCACAATTTCCCTCTGTCACCAATCGCCTCAATTCATCAACCCAAGCAGGATCAATAGCCGCAATCGTCTCAAGCGTATTCCCTGTGGCCTCGATGCCGAACGGCAAATCATACTTGCCTGCCAGATGCAACAAGGGCCAGTAGCAACGCCGGATAACCTCCGGCCGTTGTTCTTCCTCGATTGAAGAATATGCAATATTAAGATGAAAGATAGAATAAAGTTGAAGAGAACTCATACTGGAGCTGTCTCAATGTTAATAGTATTCACAACCAGCACTGCCCGTTCAATTGCCTGATCTCGTGTCTCACCTGTGGTAATCACAAAGCCAGCACGCTTGGTGTGGTTTGTCACTGGCTCGACTATATCTCCGGGTTTTACGAAAAAACCTAATTTATGCACCCATGACCTGTTCCTGAACTGTTCAGTATTTTCGATGCTAACAACTCGCCCAGGCTGTGGGAAAAAATACCGGATAGCAACACCTTTTTGATATCGCGGAAGCAGATCTTCTTCCTGCACCTGCTCACCCAATGCCATTCTAATTGCAGCGCCAATAAGATCAACACCTGTCGCAAGCGGAATCTGATCTGTAGAAAACCAGCCACCGGACAAGCGGGCAGCAATTTCTATTACTTTAGGTCCATCCTTGGTAAGTACCATATCCCCCTTGGCAATCCCTGTCGAAATTCCCATAGCCAAAGCCGCCTGCTCCGCCAATCTTGAAACAGCGCTTTGTTGCTCTACAGTTAACGCCGATGGCTGATGACCGCCATTTTCAATAATATACGGCGTAAACCGATCAAGAAATTCATAGTTGCGGTCTGTAAAACCGGGGGTAAAGGCCTGACCATTGATTATAGCAGATTCTGTGCTGATTTGCGGGCCTTCCAAGTATTCCTCCACCATAACGCGTCCCGATGGTGAGAAAGAAACAGAATGCTCATAGGCCCAGTTAAGATCAATGGACTCTGTCAATCTTAATACACCTCGTGCGCCCCGGCTAGCGACCGGCTTAAGCACAACAGGAAAACCGCGTTCCGATAATACGCGGTGTAAATGAGCTACAGAATCAACACTACAAAACCACGGAATAGAAATTTTCTTTTCAACAAATCGCTCTTTCATTGCCAATTTGTCACTGGCAAGCCGCGCTGTTTCAATAGTAATGCCGGGCAAACCTAATGCATGTGCAACACTTGCAACAGTCAACGGAACATCAGAGGCAATGCACATTACGCCGCCAACAGGTCTGACTGTTTTGTGATAATGCAATGCCGCTGCAACTGTTTCTTCAACTCCATAAGTGTCCGCAATTACACTGTCATCTGCAACTTCAAAACCCGGAGCGTTGGGATTCATATCACTGACAACAACATGTAAGCCCATTTCTTTTGCACGCTGAATGCCTGGAATGGATTCTGCGCCTCCACTGACTATAAATAATGTTTTATTCATAAGGCCACATTTTATCCGAAATACATGCCGCCGTTAACATTGATTGTTTGCCCCGTAATATAGCTTGCTGAATCGCTCGCCAGGAAAGCTACAACCTGTGCTATTTCCTCAACAGTGGCTATACGCCCTATGGGAATATTGCGCATTTTTTCTTTGCCTGCTTCAGAGTCAATTTCGTTGGAGGACATATCTGTTCCTATAAGCCCAGGGGCAACGGCGTTTGTAGTAATTCCCTGGCTACTGTATATTTTCGCAAGAGATCGGGTCAAACTAATCACTCCAGCTTTAGCCGCAGCATAGTGTACCTGGTTAAACCCGCCCCACTGTCCTCCTATCGAAGTAATATTTATTATCCTGCCCCCACCTTTTTTTATCATTTCAGGCAGTACTTCCTGACAACAAACAAATGGCCCTCGCAAATTTACAGCCATCATGTAATCCCAATCAGCATCAGTTATGGTATCAAACGGCTTTTCCTGTGCAATGGCTGCATTGTTGATCAAAACATCAATAGAGCCCAGCCGCTTTTTCACCTCAATGATCACTTTCTTGATACTCTCACGATTTTCAACCGACATCTGAATTGCCACTGCCTTGCCATTAGTAGCAATAATAGATTTCGCAAGATCCTCAGCTAAAGCATCGTTGGTATTGTAAGTCAAAGCCACATGAGCTCCTGCGTTTGCCAATGCCAAGCTAATCGCTTTACCTGTGCCACGGTTGCCACCAGTTACCAACGCCACCTTATTAGATAGATCCATGTCAATCCCTTTTTTTCCTTTGTAGAACCCGCTTTGCAGCTTTAACAATATACGGGAATGTTAATCCATATTTTTCAGCCAGGTTTTCCGGTTCGCCAGATTCAGCAAATATATCTCTTATCCCTACGAACTCAACCGGACAGGGATAGCTTTGTGCTAACACTTCAGCTACTGCGCCTCCCAAACCGCCATAGATATTATGATCTTCTGCTGTAACAAAACAGCCTGTTTCCTCAGCGCACCTCACGATTAATTCTTGATCCACAGGTTTGAGTGTAGACAGATTAACTACACGGCAAGAAATTCCATCTTCTTGTAATTTAGCAGCCGCTTCAAGCGCCCTATGCACCATAATACCAACCGCAATAATGGTTACATCCGAGCCTTCTCGAGCTATTGTCCCTTTACCCAATTCAAAGTTTACGTTTTCATCAAAAATATCCGGCACAGGACTTCTTCCTGTACGAAAATAAACCGGTCCTTCATGATCCAGCACAACCGGCAACGCTTTCTTTAATTCAAAAGGATCTGCTGGAGAAACAATCTTGAAATTGGGAATGGCACGATAGATAGCGACATCCTCAATAGCTTGATGAGTTGCTCCATCCGGCCCAACATCAAGCCCAAGATGACTGGCCGCAATCTTTACATTAAAATTCGGATAAGCAATGGAATTTCTGGCCTGCTCAATTGCCCGCATTGAAGCAAACACAGCATAGCATGTAACGATAGGAATAACGCCGGTTGTAGATAGCCCAGCGGCTACCGACATCATGTTTTGTTCTGCAATACCACACTGGATAAACCGATCAGGAAATAAATCTCTGAAAATATTAACTCCTGTCCCACCTGCCACATCAGCATCAAGGACAACAAAATCATTTCGAATTTTGGCCAGCTCAACTAAAGCTTGCCCGAAGGCATCACGCATAGTTATCATAATTTTAAATCCTCACATCCAACTTCCCTTAAAGCACATTTTCTTTCCTTACCTTGTGGCGCTAAACTTCCATGCCACTTTGGAACATTCTCCATAAACGAAATTCCTTTGCCTTTTATTGTATGCGCAAGGATTATCGAAGGTTTGCCTTTGATCTTTCTTGCTCTATCCAGTGCATTGCCTATTTCACGGAAGTCGTGCCCATCAATTTCCATCGCATACCATCCAAAAGCCTTGAACTTATCCATCAGAGGTTCAAGCGCAGTAATATTTATATTTAAATCATCACTCTGAAATTTGTTATAGTCAACAATAGCAACAATATTATCCAGCCTATGATGCGCGCCAAACATCATCCCTTCCCATATCTGGCCCTCGTTGAGTTCGCCATCACCGAGAAGCGCATATGTCCTGAAATTTTTCTTTGCACGCTTGCCTCCGAGGGCACAGCCCAAGGCAAATGAAAAACCTTGTCCAAGCGAACCGGAATTAAATTCCACACCCGGTGTTTTCAAACGATCCGGATGCCCCTGTAACATTCCTCCAACATGGCGAAGTTTCTTGAATTCCTCAACACCAAAAAATCCCTGTTGAGCAAGGGCGGCATACAGAACAAGACAGGAATGCCCCTTGGATAAAACAAATCTATCGCGGTTGATATCCTTACTATTTTTTGTTGAAAAATTAATCTCTTTCCCAAACAGATAAGCCACAATCTCCACAGATGATAAAGAACCACCTGGATGTCCCGAACCGGCGTAGCAGTTCTGTATGATAATGTTTTTTCGTAGATCTCTGGCTATTTCTGTCAATATCTCTTTTTTCTCACTATTCATAAGGCCTCTCTTGCAAATAAATACCCTTTTGTATCTTTAAGGTCTTCAGCAACTACAAAATTAAACTCGCATTTTGTTGCAACACCCCTTTTTACTCGTTTCTAAGATTAGTATTACCCTCGTTCATCTAATACTTTGTACAAAGGCAATATTCTTTCTTGTGGGATGCCCAACTGCAACAAATAATTAACAATTGAATCTTCCATAGATATTGAAGAAACTAAAATCGTCTGCACTGTTTCAAGTCCTTCTCTATCAGGAAAAGAAATATCGACATTATATAATCGATTGCCAATTTTTCTATTGTCTTGGTCAAATATCCTTTTGACACGGTCAAAATTCATTTCAAAAAATACTGGCAAAACAAAAGCAGTATGCCATCCTGCTCCATAAATACCAATCGATCTGTGCTTTTGCAGTATCGCTTGAAATTTTTTCAAGTATATGTTTTTTTTGCCATAAAATGCTTCCTTGAAGGTTGCAGTTACCTCATTACCTCCAGATTGTGAAGTGAAATTCGCAAACCTATTCCCTTCATATTTAAACAAAACATCCATCACCTCCCAAATACCACGCGCCATTGTTCTCTGCCCAACTAAACGAAATCCATATCTATTCATTAATCTGATCAGGTTTTCTTGAGTGAAGTGATGAACATGCTCATCATTGAGCAGATCATGCATATATTTGGCACCCAAATCGTCTCTTGAATTCATAATGGCGTGACTGTCTGGAACCTCGACCAAAAAATACGATCCTTTATGTAGCAAACTAACAATTGCTTCTAATAATCTTCCAATATCAAATTGATGTTCAAGCACTCCAGTTGCCGAAATAAAATCAAACTCATATTCAGGAAACAATTTTTCACTAAATTCACCAATGATTACATTTTTAAGACCCTTTGCCTTTCCAATCAAAGCAGACTGCGCTGATATGTCATTTCCATACAGAAGTGCGTTAGGATAAACATTACGCAAACCAGCCAAAAAATCACATTTACCACATCCAATATCAAGAATAGTTTTTACATGATAGTTTGGAGAATCGGCTTTAATTGCTTTTGTAGACCACTCAGCTAGATTTAAGAATGTCTTGTTTGGCTTTTCCTCTGAATTGTAGATGAGTTTTTCCACAGAATTCCTAGCATTTTCATAATGATTTATGACCAAAGACTTATCATAATATCTACTGCTGTATATATGACCGCAATCCAAGCAAATACTTTTCTGTAAACTTGTCGGCACAAACTTGCCATAGAGAAATTTTTCTATATGGTTAGCAAGAACCAATGGCGTCCTGTTTAGACTATAACAGATTGGGCACATATCCTTCTTTATATATTTCATAAGATACGACCTCCAGAGGGGACACACCTTGCGCAAACGCGTGGTGCTTTATCATTTTGTTGGGTTATTGAAATTTTCTTTATGTTTATTTATTAATCATGTGGTTCAGTTTTTTGTAAACTTCGTAAAAGTCGTTATTAGTAAGAGACTTTTTGCTTTTAAAAAATGCAAAAGCAAAAATGTCCCAAGTACTTTTAGGGGGCCATTTTACGATGTCATCTTTGCGGCGATGTGGCAAATAGCTAATTATTTCAACATCACCAAATGGACCTGTGGGAAACTTTGAACAATCTTCATGCTTAATGATCCGATTTGATTGCAAAAAGACACTAACATACCCATATTTTGTTTCATGCTTATTAGTTATTGATTCAACTTCATTGCCCATTACTTCATTGCCCATTAAATAATTAAAAAACCATAACGAAAGTGATTTATCATTCAATCCAAAAACGTATTCTGTATCAATCTCGCCATGAAAGCGCGGAGATATTTCAATAAGATATATTTGTTCACCGGCAACCAAGATATCAGCCTTAATCTGACCCCAAAAATCAATATCATTTATTAAATCAGCCACTACACTATAAGAACTCATCAATACATTTTCTTTATCGTCAGCAGTAATGGTACCTATAGGAACATGGTGATTATTATGATCAAAATATCTATAAACCGCACCCATTTTTGCCAAAGAGCCTTCTGTTTTAAACATATTTATACCAAACTCATACCCCTGCTTAAATTCTTCCACCAGCATAGGTTGCTGCAATGAAAGATTTTTTAAATCTTTATGATTGTGAATCATTGAAATATCTTGACTTCCACCACCTGTAATTGGCTTCACTATCAGAGGAAGTCTTAAAGCATAAATGGCATCCTCTGTATCTTTATAATTATGATATGGAATTGAATAAGGTTTAGATTCTACCATTTTTTTGAACTTTAGCTTGTTCAGCAAGTCAAATGTTGTATGAATGGGGGTGTCTTTCAATCCTAATAAGTTGGACAATATTACACGCGATGGGATCAGTATATCATTATTTGCCCAAATTCCTATTACTCTTATTTCCAAAGCAGTTATCGCATTGTAAATCTCTTGGATATTTAAGCAATCTATGTTGAAGAAAAAATTACAATACTTCCGCCCTGGAGTATGTACATTTTTATCAATACCAACTATTCGCAAACCTAACTTCTTAGCATTTTTTAGTGCCGGTATTTGTAGATCATTCACACCTAAAAATAATATATGATTAGTTCTTAACATCGTTACCTGCAAATGATTTATAAAATCCTAAATGGTTTGAAACAGTTTCTTTATAGAAACACTTAACGTCGAAGATTTCAATTATATTTTCATGCAACGATTTTAAACAGTTATGCCTTAAAGCAATAAATTTATTTGCTGATATTTCTTTTTTAAAACAATCATTTGTATACACAATCGCTGATGGTGAAAACATCGGCTCCATTGATTTGGAATTCTCATTTAATACGACATTAAGACAGTATTCAAAATAATTAAATGATGGGTCTGCCAAGGGTAGCAACTCTTCTGCTATAAGATCACCTCCAAGATCAGCATGTAATTCAATGATGTAAATATTACCCGCCAAATCAATTCTTAAAGCCAAAATCAATAGGGCATTAATATTAGTGAAGAATGAAGCAAAATATTCAACTATAGATCTAATTTTTAGTTCAACCGTGCTACCTGCTATCACTGAAGGAACACTTATCCCAAGACCCAATATGTTGCTATCCTGCCTGACCCCAACTAATTCATCCCAGAATGCCTTAATAGCAAACATACCTTTGTTTGCGTGAAACAGGCAGCCGACATCAAAACCATCAATATATTCTTCTACTTCGGCAAAACCATTGCCGGATGATTGAATGGCAGATTCAACAGCAAGTTTCAAATCGGATGATTTCCAAACCACCCTGACATCCTTTTTCCCAATTAAGGGCAAATCAGGCTTAACAATCAAAGGTAGTGGAAAATTCGGATCAAGCTCTTTTAGCTGAGAAATCTTGCGTCCTTTGGGCATCAAGATATTATGGCTTTCACAAAATTCTCTTAGCTTTGATTTCTCTGTTGCAAGTGGGACAATCTCTCTACTTAATCCCGGAAGGTGAAATTCCTCCGCTATTGCGGCAGCCGTATTTAGCGCTGGCCCAGAAGTCCGGGCCACGAGGCCACAAAAATGGTGTTGCTTTTCAAGACCATGTAGCTCAGTTAAAACTTTTACCGTGTCATAAGTACTTTCTATAATTTTGGTGTCTGCCAACGCAAACCCCGGTGCTTCAAGGTTACGATCAACGGCAATAACGTTGCATCCTCGTTGCTTTGCAGTCTGAATTAGCGGCAACTGAGAAACCCCGGCGCCTAAACAAATGATGGTTTCAAGTTCCTGTATCATCAATGCCTGCTCTCAATGTTTGCAAAGGTGTCTAACCCTTTATTATAAAAACGTTATTGTTTCTTTCCAATAATAGTAATTTCACGCCCCAGATCCAACTCGGATAATTTATTGTAAATCTGACGTTTCAAATTTGTATTATTCGTTTCCGCCATAGCTCGCTCAAAATTTTTGCGCTGGTTATGAATTTCACGACCAATCTGACTATTACCAATATAGTCCTCTCCCATCAGAACAAATAATTCCAAAGGAAAACTGGAAGTAGTGTATATGGTTTTAAATCCAACCGTCCCCACTAACGCAGAAAGAGATGTGAGATTGAAATAATTAACGTGGTCTTTCGGCACAATCCACCAAGGATCTTTTTTTAGATATGGTATGATAATTTTTTGAAGCGGGTTGTAATCATTAGGCACTGTAATACAGATCAACCCTTCTGACACGAGGATTTCATATGCATATTTTAGAAATTGTTTAGGATCAGGGATGTGCTCCAAGACTTTGTTCATATTAATTACATCAAATTCCCCAAAATTTTTATAATTTTTATCTGTAAATAACTCATTGAAAATATTTAAACCTAATTCCTCTACGGAAAACTGATATGCTGGCTTGCCCGGTTCAACTCCGGTAATATCCCATCCCCGATCTTTCCCAACTTTTAAAAAATAGCCTGGCCCTGAGCCAATATCCAGTATTTTCTTTGAAGAATGCTCAGCCAATTGCTGATCAAAAAAATCATATTTTTCGTTATGTTCAATAGACCACCATTCTAAATCCTGTGTGTGGGATTCTATATAATTTTCTTTCTCTTGATAAAATTCTTCTTTGTAAAACTGGGCATGTTGTTTCTCATCTCGGAGAGGAATTATATGTGCAAACCCACATGTTTCACATTCAATAACATCAAATCCTTTAACGGAATCCAATACAGTCCCTGCATGATTTTGCCATTTTTTTATTTCAGTCATGAATATACTTAAACCTTTCTATCATTAGACGAGAAATCTTTGCTACCCCTTGTCCATCAATATGCTTTCTTGCATTGTCGGCCACCTTCGGCAGCAATGATTTATTGTTTAGAGCATTCACAGCTTCTGCATTTCTGCTCTTCATATCCTTGACATGATTCTTGCTGGAACACCCCCAACTACACAATGATCTGGAACATCTTTTGTAACGACTGCTCCAGCTGCTACAACACTATTCCTTCCAATAATATTTACCCCACTTAGTATTGTAGCGTTTGCCCCTATCCAAGAGCCTTCTTTGATTATTATTGAGCTATAAACACCCCCTTGTAATAGGATTGGCATGTTGCTGTTTCTGTATTCATGACTACTCACTGTGATTAGCACGTTAGATGCTATCAGTACATTCTTCTCTATAATAATATTTGCTCCTTTTGGAGTACATGCGTAAATCTGAGTTCCAGGTCTAACCACAACATTATCACCTATTTCGATGGAATCTGTATAAACCAAAAGACATCCCGGTCGAAGCCAAACATTTTTACCACATTTTCTTAGCTTACTTAACATCCATCTCTGTCCGAAGCGAAAATGCAACAGCCAATGCGTCGCCAATATATCAGGACCGATCCTTTTAGCTTTTACTTGCTACAATAAATTCATTTGAATCCTAGTGAAGTTTTTCTCGCATGATTAAATTAGCAATATGCTCGGCTCCGCTGCCATTTATTTTTTGTATAGTAGGTATTCGTAATCGGTTTGATATATTTTTTAACAAATATCTGACTTCGTCAGCCAGTGTTCTTACACTCACACAACCCGATACACCCAATGAAACTGCCATACCCTCTTTCACAAAAGCTGATGCAGACTCAGCATGATCTTCAGTCAAACATAGATAAATTGCAGGCACTCCCATTGCAGCGAGTTCATAGGCAGTAACACCGAATGAAGCTATTGCAAGATCGCTTTGTGACATTAATTCTGCCATGTTTTGAACATTTTCACGCACGTCAAAATGATGTTTAGAATTAGACAGCAAATTATCAAGTTCTTCCTTGTGCTGAAATCCGGCTCCTAAAACTACAACAGCTTCAAAATTCTCTTCAAGCATTTCCAAAGCTTTTACTGCCTTAATTGTCATGGCTTGGGGATCGCTGCCTCCCATGGTTACTAAAATGCGAAGTCTTGAGTTCTGAGTTTTGAGTTCTGAGTTTTGAACAACAAAATGCCTTGCATTTATGAATTCGCGGCGCAGGATTACCCATTCCCAACCGACGTAAAGTTTTCCGGTAAAGCCGGTCCAGTCTATTCGTTTGACCTGTGGAACTGGTGGATAAAAGGCAAGATCAGCGGATAGGCGTTTGTCTTCCGGATCATCAATTGTAACTATAAGAATCCCTTTATTTCGCAATTCATCTACAACTGTTCGTTGCAGTCCATCTCGCACGTCGAGTACGAGTGCTTTAGCTTCCACATTTCTGGCACATTCATTAAGCCATTCTCTATAATCAAATGTTTGACCGTTTTCTTGCGAAATAATCACCTTATAACCTTTTTCCTCTACCATCTGAATTCCAAGAGGACCGGTACGCATGGCAAAGGAAATATGGCAATCGTGAACTTCATGCAGTTCATCTGCAAGGGCAAGGCAGCGGACTACATGACCCAAGCCAATTTCAAGGTTACCATCACATCTAACTAAGATATTCGTC
>Ga0208902_1000265_pt1 | contig 29773 bp, 24 predicted proteins | sample AntAceMetag02UKH_FD_184767 | JGI IMG/M metagenome (GOLD analysis project Ga0208902, IMG submission 184767) | Saline lake microbial communities from Ace Lake, Antarctica - Antarctic Ace Lake Metagenome 02UKH (SPAdes) (version 2) | ecosystem: Environmental > Aquatic > Non-marine Saline and...
TTTTTGAACAAGTTTTGGAAATTTCAATCAACATTGCAATAAAACATTTGGGTGACCCTGGTTGTTTTATTACCGATACAGCATCAATTAAGGCTCCGTTTGCACAATTTGGCGGAAAAAACCCAACAGATAGATCAAGAAACGGTGTAAAAAAAGCTATAGTAATTGATATGAATAGAATAATTTTATCTATACTTATTGATTCAGCAAACACTCATGATTCAAAATTACTCCTTCCTCACATAAAAAAACTGCGTAAATATATTGATAAACCTAAAGTTATGATTGCTGATAGTGCTTGGGATAGCAAAAAACTTTATACAGCTTTGAGCCGTGAAAACCTTGCATTATTGGCTGCAACCAATGTTAGACGCAATAAAAATAAAGTTAAATTTACTCCACTAGGTCGCTGGAAAATAGAACAAATTTTCGGAATTCAGCAGTGGAGCCGTGGAATTAAATTTTGTTGGACCAAGACTAAAGATTCGTTTTTAGCCCTCGTTCAACTAGCCTCTGCTATCCACAATTTTAGACTTGTTGGAGTTTTCGTATAAGCTCTTAGAAAAAAAGAGGTTGATTTTATAAGGATTTGTAAACTTTTTATGCTTTTTTAATTCTTTTTTTAATTCATCGATATTTGTAAAGTTAATTTCGTGAATAATTTCTAATAATTCATTTTTATTATAAATTTGCATATTAAACATATCATCAATAATTAAATTTGGATGTGCATGATTTTGCCAGGCCGCTACTCCAAGAGCAAGAGACTCTTTTATTTTAGGAAAATTATTCTTTTTTATTGTGAGGTTAAAGCTGAAGGAGTGTGTTTTTGAAAGTAATAAAAGCGCAGTTTCTATTTTTTTATTATCGATAACTCTGAGTTGCTCTGTTATAAGAATATAACTTTTATTAATATTTTTTAAACAATTTTCAATGTCTTTTTTAAGTTGTTTTTGAGAATTTAAATAAAAAGTATTTTTTACAATGTCTGATTTAATATTAATTTTTTTTGATTTAGTATCGTCAATAACAACAATATCTAAAGTTTTTTGTATTATAGTAGGTGATGGTTTTTTAATTAGATCATATTTATTTTTTGATCGTATGTAGTGATCAATTTCATGTTGGTAAATATTATCAACCTTGTCATCATTAATAGAATTTGTTCGATTGTAAATGTAGAGAGGCGTTTCTATTTTCTTAAATTTACTTCCTGACATTTCTAGCATAGGAATCATTTTTGCAGTATCATTGGTCATTTTTATAAATTTTCCTTTATAGAAAAAATCTTCAAGCTTTATTTTTCTATAAAGCCATGCATAAAATGAGCGTTGTTGAGCAGAATATCCATAGGTTAATCTAAACTCACGTTTTTTTATTATGTTTGCAGATAAGACTATACTTGCATCGTTACCGTTGTCTGGGTATACTTTATATCCTCCATAGGTTAGCCATATGTTGTTGTCTGAATAAATGTTATTAAGATAAGTTAGTACATAGTTATTTTCGTACCAATCATCTCCATCTAGGGATACAATGATATCATTATCGTTGATGGTGGGAAATTGTGGAATTAAATTATGGGCAGCAAGCCAAAAATTTTTAGCCTTGTATTTGCGTTTTTTATTTTTTTTGAAAAAAAATTGTGAATTTTTGCCAAAAGACCTAATATTTGACAGCGCTATTTTTGATGTTTTATCTGGTGAGGCATCATCTGTATATAGAGCAATAAAATTTTCGTATCTCTGTGTTATTACGGATTTAATATTTTTCGTACAATATTTTTCATTGCAATATGAATTTATGAGGAATGCAAAGTTATTGTTTGTATCTATATTAAAAAGTAATAAAAAACAAGGGACAATTATAATTTTTTTTATCATGTTTTTTTTCTTTATTCTAAGTTTAGGTGTAGTATGGTATTCGATATAAAAGAGTCTATAGAAAAATTTTTAGCTTGAGAGCTTGATAGGTATTTTTTTATTGAATCGATATAACGATTATAAACGTCTTTTTTTATAGTAAGTAAATAGTTTAAAAGTTTTTGATAATTTTTAAAATTTCTTAGATTAATAAAGCAATTTTCAGGTATATACTTTTTTATATTCGGTGCACCTAAATAGATCGGTATACATCCTGCTTCGAATGCATCAAAAATTTTTTCCGTTATATAGCCGTTTACGTTGGCAGTATTTTCATAACAAATACAAAATTTATAATTTTTTAAGACATCAAACTTGGTTTTTGTTGGTCCGACATAGCTTGGAAATATTTTTTTATTCCATCCTTTTCCAAAGAATTGAAAAGAGTGTTTATTTTTTTCAAAAAAACGGATAGCATTTACTCTTTCAGAATAGAGTTCAGACGATGGAAGATTCGTTATATTTGCATTGAATGATGATATGTGGGTACAGAATTTTCTTTGCTCAAAGGTAGGAATATTTTTTTTTACATGTAAATTAGGATGGGGGTAATGGAGTTTAATATATTTTTTATTGTCTATGAAATTATCGTCCATAATGAAAATTTTTTCAAATATTTGATGATTTATAGTGTTGTAGGCAAATTCGTTTACAGTAGGTGGTTCCCATATATGAGCAAAAAGCTTTTTTTTGGGGTATTTTTTTAAATGAGCAATTGTTTGCGGTGTCCAATATCCAGACATTAAAATATATTCTCCATCAGAAAGATTTTTATTAGGAGATGCGGTGAAAAGGTTATACCCCAAGGTTTTTAAGGCAATTTTAAGATCAAAAAAATGTTTAATACAATTATCTCGATTTAAAAATTGATCTTGAAGATCAAAGATTTTATTATTTTCGTAACCAGAGGGTGGAATGATATATATCTTCTTACTTATGGGATATGTAGATATTATTAGGAAAAATATTAAACTTTTAATTGTCATTTATCTAAATTCCAGGTTTTAATCAATTTGTCGACCCATAAAAACTTTTTATGGGTAATTCCTTTGAGGTCAAAATGATTCTTTGAGCGTTGATAGAACACTTTTTTGTCAACAGTTTCCCATTTTAAACTTTTATTATATAGGGTATCAGCTTTAAAGGCTTGTTTGTCTTTGTTGGCAAATATAGGGTTGTCGTGTCTAATGATTGTTTGTTGGATAACTGCTTCTTTTTCTAATAGTTTTGATACGATGGTTAATTCTAGGTCGCAAAAGAATGATTTATACTGAGGATGGTATAAATAGTTGAAGCGTTGGAAAAATTTGTATCCTATTATAGGTAGGGTATTAAGAATTGAGTTACTTCTCCCGTCATTAAATTTGAGAACACCATCAAAATTGGGAAAATATTTAATCATATTTTCAATTATTATATTATCATAATCTTGAGCGATTGGAGTCATATCATCGCTTGTTAAGAGAAGAATATCCCATTTATTGATGGAATTTAAATCTCGATTATAAGCATGTATTTTTGATAGACTGTTTGCATAAACGTATACTAAATTTTCATATTTTTTGAATCGTTCTTTTATAGTATCATTATTCATCTTGATATCGTTTAAATCACAGCTTATCAGAAACTTTACATTATGATTTCCAGATAACTTTTTGTAATAAAGATCTAGACATTTAAAAAATTGGGAGGGACGTTCTCTGGTGGGTATTTTTATTAATAAAATAGGGCTTTGTGAAATTATATTAATGAATATAACTATTGATAAAGAAGCGATCAACCTCTTGATCATTTTTTAAAATCCGTTATTGATCCATTAATTACCACTGTACTCATAATTAATTTATTTTGTTTCCATCTATGTTTTAATGGATAGATAATTAGTTTATGGTCTCCCATCATTTCAGCAATTCTTGCAAAATATGATTGTGAGCGTATCAATACATCAGTCTTTGACATTATGTGTAGATCTTGTGCTATGCGTTCTTCATGTGTAAGGTGTGTATTATTTTCATAATAAATTTCAATATTTTTGTTTGTGTGGGTTGCTGATAGGAATGTTGAGATTACATGATAGGGGTTTTTATCGTCTGTAAAAATTTGAACAAAAATTTTCTTGTTTGGTAGCCATGTACATACATTATTGAGCTGATCAATATAAAATTGTTCTGGTGGAAACTTAGTTGCCCATACAGAACCTGAATATTTTTCAAGTTCAGGAAAAGGATACCTTGAGAGGGATGGTATTTTTCTTTTTATTCCAATATAGGTATGCCACAAAAATGGAAAATTTTGTGTTTTGTCGCTATGGATATACTTTACAGATGCTCTGTCAAAGTCAAAAAGTTGGTTGGAGCATAATGTTCCATCATAATGTTCTCCCCCACCATTTCCTTTGCGAACATGAATTGCTACAGTAATTGCATCTAAAGGAAAGGTTTTCATTGGTGGAGGTTTAATTAAAGAGAGATCTTTTTGAAGTTCTCGTAAACTATTTGAATCAATTTTGTTAACAGAAGATGAAATATCGGTATAGAGTAGGACGTTTTTATTTAAATTGCGTATAACATCTTGTTCATTGCTTACTATTATTTTGGCATCAAATTTTTGATTTGATAATTTTTCTTCGTTGATTGATAGTGAGAAAATTTTTGAATGGTTGAAGGGCGTAACAAGCAATGGAATATTATATTTTGATGATAAAACTTTTGCTATAGCAAAACCTGCTACACAGTCACCAGCTAAAAGACTTGGGCTATTTGTGATAGCAACGCAATTGATAAGTTTTATTGGTAAAATAAAAATAAATAAAATATAAATTGCTTTCATTGTACACTCTCTGTTTTTAATTAACTTAATACATTATTACACTTATTTTAGAAACAAGTAAACTCTTCTAACCTAAATTGCTATTAAGCAGGATGTCCGCAAAATTTAAAGATCTAATCTGATTTGACATTTTAAAAATGTACTTTCAGTTAATGCGTAACTCCTGTTAATAAGAAATTGTGTTGACAAAGTGGATGTGCCAACGCAACGTGAAAAGTTCCGGTTTTTTGCAACATGAAAAGTTCCTATTTTAAAGAGTTGCCTCTACCGCCGGCATGGCGGTCTTCACCCTACTCTCCTCATTTAAAATGGTGAAACTTGGGTTGTTGCAATAATCAATATACTCTACCGGCGAAAGCCTTGTTTTTAATTTCATTCCAATTTCCTTAAAGTTTAAAGGTATTCCACGAACGTATAGTGTGAGTTTTCCATTTAAATGTTCGCGCACCTCGATCGTATTCTTTGGGCGTATAAAAGCTTGTTGTTGCTTCTCAAGTTGTACGAGTCGACGTTTGTAAGATATGGTGTAATCGTTGGTAAGAATTCGTGCCTCTTTGATGCAAAAGATGATGCTCAGATTAACGTTTTTATCCAGAGGTATATGCGCATCGCCTGGCGTGGCAGCTTGTACTGCAAAAAGCTTATTGTGCATATTGAGATATTCATTTTGAGCGAATTGGTTAGCATCTTCAATTGAAGCGATGTTGCGCAATCTCATCTCTTTAGTAAGTCGGTCCTGTAGTGTTTTGTTTGCTCTTTCTACGCGGCCTTTTGCTTGTGGACTTCTTGCATGAATAATTGTCACTCCAAGTTCCTCGTTTACACGTTTAAATTGTGTAATTTTTTCACGATCCGGGTTATTGGTGTTGACACTAAATACACTTCCAAAGTCAACATAAAATGATTCTGGTATGCCATGCTTTCTGATATAGTTCATCTCTGCTTGCATGACAGAATGCAAAGATTCACTTGGTACAAATTCAAGCCACAAAATTTCGCTCGTGGCGTCATCGATAAAGACAAGCAATGTACATTTTGGACCACGTCCCTCAAACCAGTCGTGCGGTGATCCGTCAAGTTGAATCATGATTCCTCGTACCTTTTTTCTCTCACGCCACCTTCGATGTTTTGGTCTATGTCGTCTCTTTTTCCACAATCTCTCACGAATCAATACTTTTCGCAGCGTCTCTCTACTAATCGTTATATTGAACCTTTCTTTGAGTTTCTCTACTGCAAAACTTGCACTGAACCCTATCCAGTCACTTGTAAGTAATTCTATTGCTAGTTCTTGTTCTTTCGCACACCATCGATGTAAGCTTAGTTTGCCTCGAGAGCGATGGACCAGCCCCTTTGCCCCCTCTTTTTTATAGCGTACTAACTTTTTCCTAATCCATCTGTCTGATACATCGAGCCGCCTTGCCGCTGCAGTTTGCGATATTTCCTCGCCAACTATTTTTTCAAAAATCACTAATTGCTTCCGTTCTTTTGCATTCATGATAAGCTTATCCACGTTATGTTCCGGCTCTTTCCTAATTATAAAAATTAATTACTTTTCTTTAGGATAGACCGGAACTTTTTACTTTGCATTCCTATAGGAACTTATCACTTGGGCGCCAAGCAAAGCGCATATTAACCAGTGGGTGAAAATCCCACACGGATAAGAGTTAGCCCCTCAACCGGAACTGAACCTTACATTCGGGGAGGTAACAAACCGAATGAAGCTAAGGGAATGGATGTACCAGGCCGCAACGAAAGTGAATGTATTGAGCCACGAAATAAGTAGCATTGCAGAGGCCGACACTGTAAGTGTAAGTGGAAGGCAACAACGCTGTAACGTAAAGGCGAGGAAACAGCGTCTCTGTCGGGGTCAGAGGCAGTGGCATGGTACAAAATGGAAGATATGTGAACTTGGGAGATCCACTGAATTCCTCAATAGGAGGTATGCTGAAACAAGTCCGAAAGAACAAGGATCAGCAGATGACTCAGTGGAAGTCGGATTGACTGATAGTACTCCGAGGGCGGGAAAGCCGTCTACATGGGGAAGCGGTCAACAGAGATGTGATAGTTCAAATAACAATGCCGATGCACCGAAATCGGGGAGACAACGTGTTTAAGAATTTTGAACTGATAGCACAAAAAGCTCAGCGAGATAGAAGGCTGAAGTTTACATCACTCATGCACTACATGAACGAAGAAAGGCTTGAGAAATGCTTCAACAAACTCAAGAAGGATAAGGCAAGCGGTGTTGATGGAATTAGTGTCGAACAATACGGCACAAACCTTAAAACGAGCATCGCCAACCTTGTGCAACGGCTGAAGTCTAAAGCGTATAAGCCACAACCTGTAAGGAGAATCTACATTCCCAAAGCAGGTAAAGGGGAATTACGTCCATTAGGTATTCCAGCCGTTGAGGATAAGATTGTACAAATGGCACTCAAGGAAATACTGGAAGTCATATATGAACAAGATTTTAGAGATTGCTCACATGGCTTTAGACCAGGAAAGAGTTGTCATACTGCAATCAAACAACTGGATAATGCAGTAATGCACAATCCTACAAATTGGGTAGTGGAAGTAGACATCGAGAGGTTCTTTGACTCAGTAAGACATGATTGGATGATCAAATGTCTACAGGAAAGAATCGCAGACCCAAATATATTGTGGCTCGTGCGAAAATTTCTCAAGGCAGGAATTATGGAATCTGGTCAAGTGCGTGAAAGTAAAATAGGAACACCACAAGGAGGAGTAATAAGTCCACTGCTCGCAAATATCTATCTGCACTACGTCTTAGACCTGTGGTTTAGCATAAAGTTTAAGCCGCAGGCTAAAGGATATGTAGAGTTGATACGGTATTGCGACGATTTTGTTGTAGCAACAGAAAGCGAACATGACGCCATAAGGTTTATACCGGAACTGACACAAAGACTTGCGAAATTCGGGCTCCAAATCTCAGCGGAGAAAACACGGGTACTGAAATTTGGTAAAAGAGTCTGGTACAGAGCACAAAAGCAGGGAAAGAACGTCGAAACAATCGACTTCCTGGGTTTTACGCACTATTGCGCTAAAAGTAGGAAAGGTTACTTCGTCATGATGCACAAAACATCAAGACGAACGATGACTAGAAAACTCAAGGGTATAAACGAATGGCTCAGACGCGTTCGAAGCATAATCCCCCTTAGGGAGCTATGGCCTACAATAAAAGCAAAACTGGTCGGACACTACAACTACTTTGGTATAAACGGCAATATACGCTCGCTACAGAAATACTACTGGAGAACACTCGGTATGATATACAAATGGATAAATCGCAGAGGACAAAAGAAGAAGATGACATACAAGAAATACGTAAACTATCTACAATGGAATCCTCTGCCAAAACCGAGGATATATCATGCGATACTCTACTGAGAAACGTGCGAATGCATTTCTGAAGAGCCGTATGTGGGAAAACCACCAGTACGGTTCTGTGAGGGCTTCCGGAATATTATAGGAATCCAAAAGAGGAATAAATAATATGAAGGATTCTACTCGACTGCAATAACAGATTTGATGTTTTGATTAGATCTCAATCGTATTTTGTACGAGTAGCAGAGACAATGGGCAACCATAAAATAGTAGTTTATCCATTGAGCTTCAAATGGGAGAATAACAAATTAATTATGACTAGAATAGTCATTAAAGGCTCCATAACAGAGCTTACAATAAGACATATTGATTTTGAACAGCCGTTAATACCTAAGAAAGCGCTTATTGACAAAAACGGTTTATATCGGCTATTGCCTCAAAATGGGGTTATTGCTGAAATTGGGGTTGGAGTCGGGGAGAATGCTTATTCATTACTGGCGAGTGGAAGGCCAAAAAAATTATTTCTAATTGATTGTTGGGAATATCAAGATCCGAAGGTTTATGCAGATGATTTTAATGTTGCACAAGTAGGGCAAGATGAACGATATTATTCGGTAATCCAGAAATTTAAAGATGATAATCGTGTAGAAGTTCTTAAAATGTATTCTAAAGAGGCTGCTAAAAAGTTTGCAGACAATTATTTTGATTGGATTTATCTGGATAGTAATCATGGTTATGAAGCTGCTAAAGAAGATTTAGCCCTATGGTACCCAAAGGTAAAGAACGGTGGATTTATTGTCGGTCACGATTATATAGTTTTCCCCGATTTTGGCGTTTTAAGAGCTGTTAATGAATTTATCACGGAACATGGATTGGCTTTAGAGTTTTTGACTACGAAGGATAAATTTGAAAGTTGGGCTGTAAGAAAGCCCGATTAACAGAAAGCTCGAAATAAAGGTTATACTATTTATAAAAATTTTTTTTGAGAAGAAACGTATGTACACCTTCACATGAAAAAATGAAAAATGATTATTTTCTTCCATCAGTTGAAGTATGTTAGAGACTTGAAGTATGAAGAATTATTTTAAGCTTTTAGTGGTATGGTTTTGGTTTTGATGGTTCTGGGAAATTTTAAATAGTAAGTATAGGTAAAGTCTGGCAGCCCTTGGGGTTGCTCACAACCGTTAAGCCCCTCGTTTTGCGAGGGGCTTATGAAGTGGAGAATCGTGTGGTAAAAAAACCTGGTATGTGTTAATACTTTTCTTAGGACTTAATGCAAAAAAGGTCTATATTGTGCCTTTTTGGTCACTATATCATAACAATGGTTTATTTAATATAAAAAGTCATCACTTCAATAGAGATGGATGCAATGAACCTTTTTTTGCACTTAAACAAGCTTTAAACAAGCTGGGATATCAAGTTCAAACAGCATACATTCATCAAAATATGCATGATGCAGAAGCTATAATTGTACTAGATATCAATAAGCAGTGGAATCAACATTTGAAAAAATACAAAAAACAAAAAAAGATAGCACTCCTTTTCGAACCGAGAACAGTGCGACCTATCAATTATGATAAGGGATTGCATGACATTTACGACACAATATTTATTATGGATGATAGATTTTCTGGAGAGAGATATAGAAAATTATATTATCCGCAACCAACTATTAAAATGATACGACCAGTACCATTTAATGCCAAACGCTTATGTACGATGATATCAGTAAATAAAAATTCGTCCTATAAAGGAGAACTTTATTCTGAAAGAAAGCGGGCTATTGAATATTTTAAAAATCAAAATTTTATCTTTTATGGTTTAGGCTGGTCTAAAGAAAAATACAAAAACTATGGGGGTAGGGTTCCTAATAAATTAAATACTTTGTCTCGATTTAAGTTTTGTATATGCTACGAAAATACTTCTGATCAACCTGGGTACATAACAGAAAAGATGCTACATTCTTTTGTAGCTGGCTGTGTTCCTATTTATTTGGGTGCTCCAAATGTAGAAAAACATATACCTTCAGATTGCTTCATTGATAAAAGAAAGTTTAAAGACTACAGGCAATTAATAGGTTTTTTAAAAAGCTTAAAAGAAAATGCTTATGAACAGTATTTGAACAATATTAGAAAGTTTTTGGCATTTGATAAGGGTTTTAAATTTTCTATACCGTTTTTTGTGGATTCTGTTTTAAAAGAATTCGTTGAAAATTTTTCTTTATCAAAGGTATTTTCGAGTAAAGAATTGAAAAAATATTGTTCCTGAAGTCCGTAACCAAGAGAGACATAATAATATAGAGTTTACAGGTTATTTGTGGAATTTTATCGGGTTAAATAAAGCTTTTATTTATTTTTTATATCAGTAAAAGTTTTCTGTTGTTCCTTTGCCTTTAATTTAAAATCATTTAAAGGATTTTCTGTATTATATATATATAATATTTCTTTTACAAATTGTATGTGGTTCCGTGCTTTTTCTAGCATAGGCAGCATTTCGGCCACGTCGCCACTTGTTTGAAAGAATTTTTCATTGTATAAGAGATCTTCTTTTTTTATTTTTTTAAAAAGCCATGCATAGTAGGTTCGTAGTGCGCTTGTATACCAATGTTTCATGTTTCGAAAATCATAACTTTGCGGCAACCTTTTGCAGTGTCCTTTTTCTTGAGAAGGCCATCGCATGAATTGGCCATAGGTAATCCATGTATCAGTGACCGAGTAAGCTTTATTAATAGTTTGCATTACACGATTATGAGCAAACCAATCGTCTCCATCCAAAATTAAGACTATTTCATTGTCTTCGCAAAGATGAGAGCCCTTATAGCGGTTTGCTGTAGCACCTTTATTAAATTTATTCTTGATAAGTGTGAAACGATGTTTTTGCTGCATCTTTTTTATGTAATTTTCCACAAGTTGCCCTGTATTGTCTGTCGAAGCATCATCAATATAGATAATACGATAATTAGAATATTTTTGAGAAAAAATAGAATCTAAATTTTTCTTGTACCATAAAGCATTATTGTAAGAGGCAATAACAACGGCAAGTTTTTTTTCAGGAAATTTGTGTGTTGGTGTTAGTTTTTTTAGTATTTTTTTAACAAATTTTATCATATCGTTTTTGAGATGTTATGTCCTTATTAATAACTACTCTGATTCTATCATCATATTTTTTAAAGTCATTAATGTTAGAATCTACATTACGTATCAATAATGGATCTGATATGTAAGATATTTTTGATGAAGTCATTTCGAGTAATGGATATGTTACGGCTAAGTCATGAGAAACAGGAAAAAATTGATTTGCATATGGTTCAGTTTTGCAAATCAAGTTTTCTTTCTTTATTTTTTTAAAAAGCCATGCGTAATAAGTTCGGATTCCTGAATAAATCCATGGGTATTTTCTAAATAAACCATATTTTTTTATAATCCAAGGTGTTTTGTGAGAAAAAGTTTCTAACTTCATTTTTTTTGCAAGATTTTTTGGATTATTGTAATAGCAAGTATGTATAAAAATGGCATTTGTTTCTTGATAGCAGGTATTAATTATTTTTAATACTTTTGAGTGTGCAAAATAATCATCTCCATCAAGTTCTATAATTATTTCATTATCTGGAAGGTTGTGTATAGTTTTATAAAGATTTTTTAGTTTTAAAGATCTTTTTTTATTCCTGATATACGAACATATGTTATTTTTGTCATACTTATCCAAATAATTTTTTACGAGTGTTTCAGTATTGTCGGTTGAAAAGTCATCAATGTATATTACGTTGTAGTTTTTGTAATGTTGCTTTAGTACCGATTCGAGATTTTTTTCACAATATTTTTTATTGTTGTAAGAAGTAATGATGATGGTAAAATGAAGTTCTGTTAAACTATCATTTATGTGGGACTTATTTTTTTGGAATCGTTTTTTTATTTGATTCAATTTGTAAAGTATCTTAGCTATGATTAATAACATTCATTTGCCTTTTTTGATGCATTTAAATTAAGATAGAAGAAAATAATATATGAAATCATTGTTGCAGTAACACATCCGTAAATTTTGAAAGATGGAATAAGGATTAGGTTCAAAATAATATTTGTGGATGCGGCGATTGTGTTTATACCTAGCAACAACCAGATTCTCTTTTTAAAGACTAAAATGCATGAACTGAAGTATGTTCCCATGAAAAATACATAGCCGATTAAAATAAACCAAATATAATTAAGTGATTCGAGGTACTTGGGTGGCAAAATGTATGGCCCAAGGATGGACGCAACAAGTGTTCCAATTGTAATAAGTATAAAGGTAGTTACCATTGCATACCACATATTTTTTCGATTTTGCTTTTCAATTTCATTTATTTTATCTGTATGTTTTGCATATTGATTTAGCATGTATGGGATATAGGTCGCGTTCATTGGATAAAGAATGCACATATTGAATATTTGTCCTACCATATCAGCTAGCGCGTAAATGCCGACAGTTTTCATATCGGTAATGTAGGCAAGAATCCATCGGTCACCAGATGATAAAATCCATGAAAAAAGAATATTTGGTATAAAAGGAAACCCAAGTATCAAAAGATATTTTGCTTGTTTAGTTAAGTTTTTTCGTATGATATAACAATGCGTGTTGCATTGAAAATAATGGTAAAATCCAATGAGAGCTATGAGTGTGATGCCTGCTAGGTTTGATAAAACAATGCCTATAATTCCAATGCAATAGTAAAAAACGAGTATGACATTAAGTGTTATTGTTAAAAGTGCGGCGGTTAGTTGAATAATTGTTAACCGAATGGCATTCATTTGGTTGCGCAGAACTTGTAAATATAGCTCTGAGAAAAATTGTATAAAGCTGTACGAAATGGCGGCAATTATTATTGCATATGATGCTTGATTAAGAAAAAAGTATCGATTAATCGTTTTGACATTCAAGAAGCTGAAAAATAATAGTGGTACAGCAATAATTAGATAAATAAGAATAATATAGTTAATTAAAGTTCTACGTTCAGCTGATTTTATATGGAAATACTCTAACCAAAAGGCTTGGCGCAACCCCAAGTTTAAAAAAATTGGCAATAAAAACATAAATTGGTTAATAAGTGAAAGCAGCCCAAATTTTGATGGACTGATAATGCGAAGTGCCAACAAGGAGGTAATAGCAGTAATGCTTCGCTGTACAACGCTTCCAAGCGAGTACGCGAGGAAATTTTTTATAATGGGAATGTATTTTTTATACTGTTTAAATGTTTGAGAGTATATCATTTACCTTGTGTGCAATGCTTCGTGCATCTTCTTCATTTTTTCCTTGTGATGTAATAAATGGGGTGCCAATTCTTATGCCGCTAGTGATGAAAGGTTTTTGTGGATCAAATGGTATTGTATTGCGGTTTACGTAGATACTATTTTTTGCAAGTATCAGCTCGGCATCTTTGCCAGTGATGTTTTTGGAGCGAAGATCAAGTAAAAAGAGGTGATTATCAGTTCCTCCTGCAACAATACGGTACCCGAGTTTTTTAAATTCATCAGCCATAGCATGAGCATTTTTTATAACTTGTTCTTGATATGTTTTAAATTCGGGCTCCATGGCACCTTTAAACATGATTGCTTTTGCAGCAATATTGTTCATAAATGGGCCGCCTTGCATGCCGGGCATAACTGATTTATCGATACGTTGGGCATATTCTTTTTTACATAAAATAAAGGCGCCACGAGGTCCGCGCATTGTTTTGTGTGTGGTACTTGTAACAAAATCCGCATATGGTACTGGATTTGGATGTAACCCTACAGCAATAAGACCGGCAATGTGTGCAATATCTGTCATTAAGTAAGCGCCAATCTTTTTTGCAATCTGCGAGAATTTTTCAAAATCTATTGTTCGTGAATAGGCAGAAGCTCCGGCAATGATTAGCTTCGGTTTGTGTTCAAGTGCAATTTTTTCAACTTCATCATAGTCGATCATTTCAGTTTCTTTGTTGACGCTATATGACACAAAATTGTACAGCGCGCCTGAAAAATTTATGGGATGGCCGTGTGTTAAATGGCCGCCGGAGGAAAGTTGCATGCCGAGCACAGTATCTCCGGGCTTTAAAATTGCAAAGTAAACGGCCATATTTGCCTGAGAACCGGCGTGAACTTGAACGTTGGCGTGTTCAGCGCCAAAAAGTTTTCTTGCGCGCTCAATGGCAATTTCTTCAATTTTATCAACAAATTGACAGCCGGAGTAATATCGACGTCCGGGATATCCTTCTGCATATTTATTCATTAACACAGATCCGACAGCATCAAGTATTTCTTGGGGTGCTATATTTTCTGATGCAATCAGGTTAATTGAGTCTTGTTCGCGTTGTTTTTCGTCGTTGATAAGTTTCCAAATTTGGGTATCGGAATGGTTTGCCATGACTTTACCCCGGCTTTTAGGTATTAATATTACGCTTTGTATTGCTTTTTTCTAGGACTTTTTTAAACTTAATATAACAGGTTCTTTAAAAAATTGTATGAGGATTTATTTGTGATTACTGCGGGTGAATTTCGTAAGGGAACAAAGTTCCTATATAAGGATGCCCCACATGTTGTTGTTGGCTTTCAACATGTAAAGCCTGGCAAGGGTGGTGCATTTATGCGTACTAAGATGCGCAATATGATAACAGGCTCGACCTATGAAGAGACATTTCGTACTGGAGAAAAGTTTAAAGAACCAGATTTAAAATACTGTGAAATGCAGTATCTTTACACAGATGGCGATGGGTACCATTTCATGGACCAAGAGACATATGATCAGGTAGCATTAACCCAAGAACAGCTTGAAGATGTCAAAGATTTGCTTAAAGAAAACACCAATTATACAATTTTGTATTTTGGAGAACGTCCAATTGAAGTTAAGCCACCTATTTTTATGGAGCTAAAAATTATTGATTCTCCTCCAGGTCTTCGTGGTGATACTGCACAAGGTTCCGCAAATAAACCTGCAATTCTCGAGACAGGCTTAAAATTGCAAGTTCCACTTTTTGTAGAAGAGGGTGAGGTTATTAAAGTTGATACTCGTGATAAAATTTATATTGAACGTGTAAAGAAATAATGGTGAACTATGTGTCCTGAAAAACGTGAAGAGCATTCTTCTGATGGTGATTATACGCGCAGTCAGTTACGTTCATTAATTTTCCATGTTCTTTATGGTATGGAGGGGCGTAATTATGAAGATTCAGTTGATTTAATTATTGATAATATTAACTGCGGATATGACCAGAAAATAAAACTTGATGGTGAAGTTGCTCAATCTGCACAGTCTATAGTCGATATGCGTGATAAGTTGGACGATATAATTAAATCTTTTTTACAGAATTGGCGTATAGAGCGATTAGGAATGTGTACGAAAATTATTTTGCGTATTGGAACTTGGGAAATACTCGAAACTGATACGCCGTCAAGCATTATTATTAATGAGGCAATCGAACTTGCAAAAGATTTTGGCGAAAAAGATGCCTATAAATTTATTAACGGCATTCTCGATCAAATTGCTGAAAAACGCGAAGAACTAAAACAAGATTAATAATTTTGGTTTCTTTTTTTTCTTGAATAAAAAAGTGCCTGTAAATTTAGTGGTCGATCATTTTCGAAGGACAGTTTTTCTGTGAAATGTGCATCGTTCTTAATTGTTGGGGATTTGTCTGTTAAAAAGTGTATAACGCTACGATTGTGGTGCAGTAATTCGGGAAGATACATAATCCACGTTCCAATAGTTGGAGCATGCATTTCGCTGTGTGTTGGTTCTTTTCCATTTACAAAGGCGTGTATATTGAAAATATTGGGGTGTTCTTGAAATACACGTTTATATCCCCAGAAGGTTTGCCAGCCATCATTTAATGAGTACAGATTATATAATTTTTCTATTACATTCATGTTTGGTGTGTAGGTTTCTTCGTGAACTGGTGTACCAAGTGTGTATAGTGTCTTTATTTTTTGTTTTGAGTTAATTTCAGCAAGAATTTGTGATGCGCCTAGTGCTATATTTGCACCATGGCTGTGAGAAATAATGTGAATATTTGCATCAATGTTATTTATAAGGTGCGCTAGCTCTTCAGCTCCGCCTTTTCTATGAGATTCGTGATTACATGAAACCCAGCGAAACCAGATAACATTTTTGCCAAGCCTGTTTGCGGTGTTTTGAAGTTTTTCAAAAAAATCACCACCTATTTTGTACCACTTTTCTTTGAATGTCCATGTTCCCGGGACGATGATTATCAATTCAGAACGTTTTGAAAAAGCATGATTATTCTGAACAGAATAATTCTGTTCAGAATAATTCTGGATAGTTTGACATGGACGTAATAGTGATATAAAAAAACAAAATAAGAGCATTTTTTTCATAATCATCTTACGTGCTATTCTATAGAGTGTGTCCGTATAGTGCAATAAAACAGGCCCCGCCTGAAAAGGCCTGGCGAAAACCAGGCCTTGTATGTGCATAACAATATTTTATGCTTGAGTTCCGAAGAATAAACCTAATTCTATTTTTGCATTTTCTACAGAATCGGAACCATGAACTGCATTGCTGCTGATGCTTTTTCCGTAGAGCTTGCGGAGGGTACCTTCTTCAGCTTGTGCAGGATCTGTTGCACCCATAAGTTTGCGCCAATCGGTAACGGCGTTTTCTTTTCTGAGTGCTAATACCATTATTGGTCCAGATGTGATGTATTCAATTAACTCGTTGAAAAAAGGTTTATCTTTGTGAACACTGTAAAATTGTTCTGCATGTTCTTTTTTTAATAAGCCTTTTTCCATGCGATCTATAGTAAATCCAGCTTGTTCGATAATATCAATAATTTTACCTGTATGTTTTTCTGTAACAGTATCAGGTTTAATGATAGCAAGTGTTTGTTCCATCATAATCTTTGATCCTTTATTCAGCGTCTTGCTTTTCTAGTTTTTCTAATGCTAATTGTAGCTGTGATTTTCCTTTTGGTGTGGAAATAGGTGCTATTTTTTTAGCAACAGGTTTTGCTTCTCTTTTAGCGGGTCTTTCTTTTTTCGGTGACGTTAGATTTGTTGAAAGATCAATCTTGCGTTCGCTTTTGTTGATGTTGCTAATTCGAAGTTGAAGTTTTGTGCCAACTGCAAGCTCAGTGCCGTCTTTTGTAGTAACTGTATTATCTTTTTTGATGAGCTCTGAACTGTGAATTAATCCTTCAATTTTACTTTCAAGGTCTACGAATGCGCCAATTGAAGTTAATTTAGTAATAGTACCTTCTATTACGCCACCAGCTTTATTTGATTGCATAAATGCTTCAAATGGATCTTCGATTGTTTGTTTAATGCCGAGAGAGATTTTTTTATTATCTTCATCGATATTAAGAACAACAGCTTCAACGGTTTCACCTTTTTTGAACATTGAGCTTGGATGATCTATGTGATCTGTCCACGATAGGTCTGAAACATGTGCTAACCCATCAATGCCTGGCAAGATTTGAATGAATATGCCAAAATCAGTTACGTTTGTAATAGGTCCCTTGATTTTTTGGCCAACTTTAATAGTTTCTTTTGCCGACTTCCATGGATTGTCTTTTAATTGCTTAAGACTTAATGACATGCGACGATTTTCTTTATCGAGAGAAACAACGAGTGGTTCAATTTCGTCGCCGACTTTGAAGAGATCATTAAGATTTTCAACACGATCTATCCATGAAACTTCAGAGATGTGTACCAATCCTTCAATGCCATTTTGTACTTCTACAAAAAGGCCGTAATCAGTAATGCTTGAAACTTTACCTTTAATTATTGAGCCAATTTGAATTGATGAATCCAGTCCTGCCCATGGATTTTCAGACATTTGTTTCATGCCAAGAGAAATTTTACTGTTTTCTTTGTCGATTGAAAGAATTTTAACAGCAATAGTATCACCGATTTTGACGATTTCGCTTGGATGTGAGATGCGGCCCCATGTCATATCTGTGATATGAAGGAGACCGTCAACGCCACCGATATCAATAAATACACCGTAGTTGGTGATATTTTTGACGATACCTTGGATGACTTGACCTTCTGCAAGCGTTTCCATTGCTTTTCGTCGTGCATTAGCTCGTTTTTCAGCAAGGTGCTTACGACGTGAAATAATAACGTTGCCACGTTTACGATTAATTTTGATGATATCTGCAATAATAGTTTGACCAATGTATTGATCAAAGTCAGTTACACGTTGAATATCTACTTGTGAGCCTGGCAAGAAAGCTGGCACACCAATATCAACACTAAGACCACCCTTAACTGTTTGTGAGACAACGCCTTCCACAGGTTTGCCTTCCTCAAATAGCTTGGTGATTCTTTCCCAGGCTTTGAGCGCTTTAGCTTTTTCATATGAAAGAGTTACTTCGCCCATGAGGTTTTCTAATTCTGAGATGATAACGTCAATTTCATCATCTTTTTTCAAACTTCTTAGTTCATGTGGTAAAAATTCATAACGTGGAATAAGGCCGTCTGATTTATATTGTATGTCAACCAATACTCCATTTTCATCAACGGTAATAACTCTACCCTTGATTAGTTGACCTTCCCTGATGTGAGAACAAGTTGTATCATACAGAGCATTGAGCTCTTTGATTTGCTCCTCATTCAGTGTAAGTTCTTCACCGAGAATAAGCTCGGCTCTGCCGAAATCTATCGGTTTTAATATTTTTTTAGACATGTAATAGTGACTCCTTGAGATAGGCTTATAAAGATAAGCAAGCCCTTAACGAATATCAGAATGTTAAGAGGTTTGAGGGTTAAATATAATTATCAATTCATCACTTTTTATTATAGTGAACTTTGACAAATAGTCAACTTTTAAATTGTATATGACGAGTTTGCCAGATCTTGATAAAGTGGGCTCTATGAATGGTAAGACTATTGTCTTTGTTACAAACAATTATACTCCTTATTCGGGAGGAGTTGTAAGTTCGATTAAGGCTTTTGCCCAGTCTTTACGTGCTTCGGGTCATAATGTTTATATTATTACGTTGGACTTTAAGGATGCGCCACGAGAAGAGGGGGTAATTCGATTGTATTGTCCTTTAAAGTTTACTTATAAAAATAATCCCATGGCCGTGCCCTGGAAAACAGGACAAGCCTTGGGGTTATTGGTGCATAAGTTGAGCCCTGATATTGTTCATACGCATCACCCTTTTTTGCTCGGAAGCGCAGCCCAGAAAGTGTGTAAAAAGTTGAATATTCCTGTTTTTTTTACCCATCATACACAATATGATCAGTATCTGCATTATATACCACTTCCGAAAGGGGTGATGAAGCCTGTTGTAAATAAATGGGTTGAGCGCTACTGTAAAATGGTTGATCATGTGATTGCGCCGAGTTGTACGATTAAAGATATGTTGCTAGATCGCAATATAAAAACACCTATTTCTGTGGTGCCAAGTCCAATTTTGCCAGTTTTTTCGCAAGCAATGCCTAAGTTTATTCCAAAGAAAAGTAGTGATGTTTTTAGGTTACTTTTTGTTGGGCGTTTTTCAGAAGAAAAGAATATTGAAGTGTTGATTGATATGGTTTCTGAGTTAGATGAGCGTTTTATATTGCAGTTGGTAGGGTACGGTTATCATGAACAGGTTCTTAAAGAATATGTTTCTAAAAAGGCGCCGAAGAATTGTGTTCAATTTATTCATAAACCTTCAAAAAAACAGTTAAGTATGTTTTATCGAAATGCAGCTCTTTTTGTTTTTTCTTCACGTACGGAGACACAAGGTATTGTGCTGGCTGAGGCTATGGCATGTGGTACCCCTGTGGTTGCTTTCAATGGGCCTGGGCAGTACGATATTGTTAAAAATGGCATTAATGGTTTTTTGGTTGAAACAATTGAACAGATGCGTGATGCTGTTATTAAAATTCACAAAGATCCTTTGTTGTTTGAGAATCTTCAACATGGAGCATGGAAGACTGGCCGAAACTATGCTATGGATGTGGTAATTCAAAGACTTCTCAGCTGTTATACGTTGGCTTTTTAATAACGAGCGAGTTAATTTGCAAAATGTCTGTTCGTGGTAGTATAATCAGAATGATATTGATTATTTTCTTTGATAAGGTAAGTGTATGTATAGGAAGTTTTTTGTATTAATTTCCATGTTTCTTGTTGGGTGTACCATTCCATTTTTAGATAAAGCAGAGAAAGAGACTATGTGTTCAATAAATTCCATCAATGATGTTAAAAATTTGTTTCCGACAACAGTCGAAGAGATTGATAAGCGAACAGAACAGTTAAAAAAAGATGTTGTTGAGCAGGTGCAGAAAATTGTTGAAATACCAGATGGTCATCGTACCTTTTCTAATACGGTAAAAGCACTTGATAATCTTTCTCTTATTGTATCACGTGTGTTGGGACCACTGTCGATATTAAAGTATGTTAGTTCTCAGAAGGATCTGCGTGAGGCTGCATATCAAAAGATTCTTGAACTGACTCCTTTTATGCAGGATGAAGTTTCAAAAAATAAAGCATTGTTTGAAGCATTTAAAGCATATGTTGATGGTAATTTAAAAAAAGAACCTCTTACAGATGAGCAACGTTATTTTGTTGATGAAGCAATGTTCAGTTATAAAAAAGAGGGGATGTTATTACCTGCGCATGAGATGGAACATGTCAAAAAACTTAATAATGAACTATCTGTTATTGGGCAGGAGTTTAGTAAAAACATTAATGAGGATGCGACTAAACTGATCATGACAGCTGAAGATTTAGTAGGAGTGTCAGAGATTGTTGTTGATTCTTTAGAAAAGGATGAAAAAGGCAATTATTTTGTTGGTGTTGATTATCCTACATTTTTTTCTGTGATGAAACATGCGAAAAAGGAAGAAACACGTAAGAAAATGAGTCGTGCTTTTCAAAATAAAGCATATCCCAAAAACATAGCATTATTGCAAAAACTTATTGTTAAGCGAGATGAGCTTGCGCGTGCCTTAGGGTTTAACACATATGCGGCGTATGACATTGACCATAAAATGGCAAAGGTTCCAGGCCGCGTAGAAAAATTCTTGGAAGACCTTTTTGCAAAGGTGCAGGGCAAAGTTTGTAAAGAATTTGATATGTTTACGAGGGAATTACCAGAAGGTGTAACCTTGACGGGCGATGGTAAAATTAAGCCTTGGGATGTTGCCTACATTATCGAACAGTATCGACAAAAACATTTTGATTTAAATGATGCAAAAATTGCAGAATATTTTCCCGTTGATCATGTTGTGCGAGAGGTACTTGCGATATACCAGCAATTTTTAGGATTGCATTTTAAAGAAGTTTCATGTGATTTGTGGGACTCTTCGGTAAAATGCTTAGAGGTATATGATAATGATAATATTTTGCGCGGTTATTTGTTGCTTGATCTCTATCCTCGTGCAAATAAGTATCCTCATGCATGTATGGCTGGTGTTTTACCGACGTATCGTGAAGGGAACTCTGAACAGGCTAATCATGTTCAGGTTGGGGCTGTTTGTCCTGCCGTTATAACTGTTATTGCTAATTTTCCTAGGGGTTCAAAAGATAAGCCAGGTCTTTTGAGTTATAATGATGTTTCAACATTTTTTCATGAATTTGGCCATGCGATGCATGATATTCTTGGCGCAACGGAACTGATTGGTTTTTCTGGAACGAGTGTGAAATGGGATTTTGTTGAAGTTCCATCGCAGATGTTTGAAGAGTGGCTAAAAGATAAAGATATTATGAAAAAGCTCAGTTATCATTATCAGACGCGTAAGTCGTTGCCAGATGAAACAATTCAAAAAATTATCGATGCAGATAAAATTGATGCAGGTTTCTTCAATGCACGTCAAATAGGGTTATCATTGGCTTCCCTTAAATTTTACCAGGGTCCAAATATTGATCTAGAAAAACAATTCAAAGATATTATGGTACGTACCCGTCCAGATATTATGTTTGATGATGAAGCGCATCTGATTGCAAACTGGGGCCACTTAACAGGGTACGGCTCATTGTATTACAGTTATCTCTGGTCAAAAGTTTATTCAATGGATCTGTTTGATACTATTGAAAGAAGAGGGCTTCTTAATCCTGAAGTTGGCCAGGAGTTGAGAAAAAAGATTTTAGGTTTAGGTGGCAGTGTAGATCCTAATGTAATGCTTAGAGATTTCTTGGGCCGCGAACCTAACCAAGAAGCGTTTTTGAGGCGCATAGGTTTAAGCTAATTCCTTTTTTTATCTTACACTAGTAGAAAATATGTCGGTGTGCCGGCGACTCTTTATTTTTCTATCTGAATTATGCTACATTTTTAGTAGATGGAAAAAACGGGGGAAGCGTGAGGTATTCATCAGTAGCTTTTACACTTATTTCTTTTTTTTATGTGTTCCTGATTTTTTCGAGGGATAGTGACGGATTAAGGGTCTCTGCACGGAGTTTGGCAGAAAGCTTAGAGAATATTGAGCTTTCATTTGTCAGTTTAGTGCGTGTTTCGTCGGATGTTCCTGTTGAGCAAAAATGGAATAGTGCTCAGACGGAACTCCCCTTCGTGGTTGCATTATTGCGCAATCTGTCGGTAAATACGGAGCTTTTATCTAAGGCTGAATCGGTAAAATTCAAATTTCTTCAAAATCAGATAATAGGTTTACAGGGCGTTTTGGCTTCTCAGGAAGAACGTCTTTTTATTCCTGAATTGGGGGAGTAAGTCTCAAAGTTACATTCAAAGGATCGTAAAAAGGTAGTTGAATCTAAAAAGGCAGTAAAAGAAGTTGTTTTAACTTTAGATCGTAAAATTAAGCCATTAAGTAATGGTTTGCGAAGTTTTTACGGGGAGTATGCTCCTGAGGAGCTTAAGAAAATAGATGAGTCAGTCGAACGTATACTGGGTAAGGGTGAAGAATTATATGATAAATATAAATATGATGGTCATAGAGATGATGATGACGATTTGTACGGTAGTTTTTATTATCCAGGTTTGAGCAGTATGCCCTCTAGAAGTGTCGATAAAGATTATAAAGATCTTGATTTATCTCGAAGATTAGGGCGAGATGGTGGCAAATTATCTGCTCCTTATGATTTTTCTAAGGGTAGTGAATATTTTTCTCCTGCAGTAAAAGAACAAATAGCTAGGGGTGCTTCTAGGGACGCAGAACCAAGCCCAGAGAAATTAGAAAGAAAAGAAGAAGAAAAGAAAAAACAGGCATTGTCTGAAGAAGATGTTTATACAAATCTTTTGTTGATCAAAAAATTGAAAGAGCAATTAGTTCGTTTACGTATGGAAAATGAAAATCTTTTGAAATCAAAAGACGTATTAGAGCTTGATATTCAAAAAGTGAAAGGGATATTAGAAAAGCTTGAAAAAAAGGTTGAAGAAGATAAGCGTGCATTTGAAGAAAAAGTTGCAGTTGTTGCGAGTGATTTTGAACGAAAAGAAAAAGAACGCACCACAGAGTTGGAGGTTGAACGAAGTGAGGCACAAGAAAGAATTAATCGTTTACAGGAACAATTAGAAAAAGTTGAAGAAGTTCAGAGAATTGGAAAAGAGAGGTTGCAAGAGATTGAACGTGTATCTGCAGAGAAAGAAGAAAGGATACAGAAACTTAGTGGTCAGGAAAAAGGGGCAAGTGACGAATTGAGTAGAGTAAAAGAAGAGCTTGCGGAAGCGCACAGTAGCGTTGAAAAATCATTAGAAGCTCGGGATAGTATTCGTCAAGAGAAAGATGTTTTGGAACAAAAATTAGTAGATAAAGAAGCGGAACAGAAAAATGCTGCTGAGCGGCTGCAACGTACGATAGATGAATCTACGCGCAAAGAAGCGGAACAAAAGGGTGCTACTGAACGGTTGCAAAAAGAATTAACTGAGATTGAAGAGAAGGCTCGAGTTAAAGAGCAAGAGTTGCAAGGGCAGGTGAGAATCAAAGGTGAAGAGTCACAAAGAGAAGTTGATCGTTTGAAGAAGGATTTTGATGAAGTTACAAAAAACTTTAAAGAACAGCAACAGAGATTGGTAGATCAGGAAGCCGAAGCTCAAAGGCAATCTGAAGAGTTAAACAAAAAGTTAAAAGAAAAAGAAGTAGAGCTTGAAGCGTTAAGAAAAGTTCAGACTGATCTTCGAGAAAAAGAAGATGCGTTAGGAAAGGCACAGGAAGAGTATAATCGAAGTTTGGCTGTGAACAAAGACGAGATTACAGGGTTTCACAAAGAATTAGATCGTTTGCGAGTAGAGCTTAAAGAGAGCAATGTCTCTTTACAAGATGCTTTAGGTGAAAAGGAAGGTCAAGGTAAGAAGTTGCAGGAATTGGAGGTTCGTAACCGTGAATTTAGCGAAGAACAACAAAGGATACAGGCCGAATCAAAAGATAAGCTAGCGAAATTGCAAGAAGATTTGCAAATGAAAGATAAAAAGTTACAAGAAGCTAAAGTTCAAATAGGTGCAGGACAGTCCTTGAATGATGATGTAAAGCGTTTGCAAGGTGAGATAGATGAATTTGCAAGCAAAGAAACAGGACTTCGTGAGCAATTACGTTCCGAGCAAGAGAGTGCGAAGAAATTGCTTTATATGGAACAAGGAAGGCGAAGAGAATTCGAAGAATTGGTTGAGAAGCAAAAATTAGAAATTGAATCTAGCGTAGCTGAATTTAGAGCGTGGGTTAAGGAGGGGGCTAAAAAGCTGGATGTTATACGTGCAAGGTTACGTTTTGCAGAAGAAAATCTTAAAAAAGAGCAATTATCGCATAAATTATGTTCTGAGGAAGTTAAAAAGTTTGGAAGTATATATAGGCCAATGTATGAAGAAAGTGAAAAAAGAGTTACAGAGTTGCTTAAAAAAGAAGAAGCTAAGGGCGAAAAGATTTCTGAACTAAAGAGCAGGGTGGAGTTTTTTGATGAAATCTATGAAGGCTATGATGTAGAGAACATGCCTAAAACGCTTTTAGATTTAGAAGAAAAAGTTGAACAGGCACAAAGCGAGGTACGTAAAAAAGGGGTTGAATTAAAAGTGAAAGTCTCGACCCTTAAAAACCAAGATAAGTTGATAGATGATTTGAATAAAGAGATCAATACGATTCGGTTAACGCAAAAAAAATGTAAAGAAGATCTTCATAAAAAGGAAGTTGAGCTTGAAAATTTTACCAAAGAGTATGAAGAACTTGACAGTTTATATAAAGAGCTTGAGTCTGTAGCATCTGTAGATCAAGGAGAGTTAGAAAGTCTGAAGGTTTTGGAGAAAAAGATTCTGAATCTGGAGCGGGAAAAGTTGGACCTGGAAAAGAGAATTAATGATTGTGACGGGGCTAAAATAGAAATGCAACTCCTGTTAGATGAATATGGGCGCAAGGAAGTGGCCGGTATACTTTCGACTGCTGAAAAAGAAGAGATATCATATAATCCACAAGAGGAAGAAAAAGATCAACCTAGTGTTGAGGAAGAGAAAATTAGCGAAAAAAATGAAGATGTTGTAGTAGAAGAACCTGTTGAACAACATAGTAAAGGAAGCGATGGATCTAAAAAAGAAAATGTAACGTCTAAATGGAGTGCGCAAGAGCTTGAAGGTGTTGAATTAGCTGAGGGTTCTAAATCTACTTCAATTAAAAAGTTGTCTGGAGAGTTAGATGTTTCAGGTGCTACAAATGCTTTGAAACGATTGTTTATGATACGGAGAAATTTACTTGCACATCTATCTAAGAAAGATTTAGACGGCAGTATTATAGACCGCTATAGGGCATATTTAGAAGATATCAAAAGCTATTTAGGTGGAGGCTTGAAAGTTGATACTGAGTTGTGGCCAGAAGCTGTTAGTTATGGATTTAAGATGGCTGAATATATATCGGAGCTTTTGGGTAAAGGAGTTCCGGATCGTCAATCCTTACTTTTAAGTGAAGAAGGGCAACTTGCTCCAGGCGAAAAATTATATGTTTTTCTTGGTGCTTTTTTTGAAAATTATGTATTAATAGTGGATCCGCCATTGTATGATATTTTACCTTCACGAGTTGTTTCTTCATTCAAATGTCAGGGAAGTAAACCGTCTCAAGCGTGGTGCTATTATTGGAAAAATCTTTTATCTCAGATAGATCGTGTAAATGAAAATAGCAGTCAGTGGTTAGGTTACATAGATAGGCCCGAACTTCTAAAAAGTCGTTTTGGAGCACTTCTTGATACAGAGGCAACCGTCTTAGAAAGAGTTATAAGAACGGATTGTCAGCAGATAGCTTGTTTTGAAGCTGTGTCTTACACTGGAAGTGTGTGTCAGCGTTTTGATTATGTGAGAGAGATTGTAAAAAAGATGAAAAATATTATACAGGACGATGTTTCCTCATTATACAAAACGAGATTTTTGATTAGGAATATAAAGCAGTATCTAAAAAATGTGTTGCAACCTGATGAAAAAATGTGTACTGCTACGAAAGAATGTAAAATAGATAATCCAAAAGCTATTAAAGCTTTGTGTTCTTCCGCTAAAAAAGTTGCGTAAATATGTTAAATTTTACGAGGACAAGTTTTTGATATTTGCTCATCAGCAATGAAGTGTATTGTTTGTAATTCTTGAAAAAGCTTTTTTATAATGCATACACTCATATATAGGTTATTATATGGAGTAATATATGAAGTGTGCGATATCGTTTATTTTTTTCAGGCGTGGCCTGTTCAGGCGGGGCCTGTTCAGGCGTGGTCTGGTCGGACTGGGTTTTTTTATAATTGTTTTTTCGTTGCAAGGTGCTGGTGCGCGTCTTGCAGAATCGTTGCTGCAGGTACAGGATGCAGCTCGACTTCAGGAAATTGATAAAATTGATAAAAAAGGTTCGCTGGATCGTTTTGAGCAACAAGAAGAGCTTCTGGGTAGAGAAATTGAGACACACAAGCAAAGTGTTACGGTGTTAGAGAAAAAAAGAGATCAATTATCTTTTCATTTGAATGAAAAAGATGCTCATCTAAAAAAAATGGAGATTATTCTTTCTGATAGAGAGGCTCAGTTGGCAAAGATTGAGCAACAATTTGAACGTGAAGATAAAGAGTTGCAAAAGTCCAAACAATCCAATCGTATGAAAGATGCAATCATATTTTCATTTCAGCGAACGAAGCGTTGGGTTGACGAGCAAGTTTCAGAATTGCAAGAGCGCTTTGATGAACTGTGCGAAGATATTTTTGGATTGCAAAAAGAGAAAGAAAAACTTCATGAAGAACGAAATAATCAAGAAAAAAAAATAATTCAACTAAATAGTTCGTTTCAAAAAAAGGCAGCAGAAGCTAGTCGTTTGAGTCAAGCAACCGAGCGTTTATCGCGTGCAGCTGAAGAGCAAAAAGAAGAATATGCGAAAAAAAGTGAAAAAGCACACGAAGATGTAAAGGTTGCGTCTGCGGAACGCAACGTTTTAGAGAGCGAATATAATGACTTGGTTAAACGTGAAGAATTACATATGCAATGCAAGCAAGATGTACAATCTGTTCATGCAATGCATAATCAATGTCTAACTTCAAAAAAAGAAATTGAACATAATAAGTATCAGCTAGAAAATGAAAATATTGTTTTGCGTAAAAAGCTTGATAAAACTGAGAGCGACCTTGAAGTAGCACGAAAAAGCTTACAGGAATTGAGAAATCGACAATCAGCGGCGCTGTGAGACCCAGTTGAAGGAATGAAAAGTTGAGAATATTTTGTAAGTCTTGCATGTTTTTTTTGAGTATAGAAAAAAAGATTTTAAAGTATTGATGAAGATTTAAAACCGTGCTAGTGTCTGACTAGTGAGTAAACCTTTTTCGAAAAGGAGAATGTTTGATGAGCATGAAAAGACGGTATTTAATGATTGCATCGCTGGTTTCTATTTTGCCAGCACAAGCAGCAGATGTTTTTGGTAAAAGTTTCTTATCTATTCGGCCTGGTTTTGAGCTGAACCTTCCAGAACGATTAACAATGTTTAGAGATAAAATGGATTTGCGTGAGGAGGGGCGCAGGGCTGCTTTTGAGATAGTGCCATTTTATAGTAAGACTTCACGGCCAATTGATATTGCCAAATATTTCTTACCAAACGGAAAAGATTATATCACTGTAGGTGAAGATGCATCACAATCAGCAGTTAACAGATCGCGAGATATAAATGCATTCAATGTGGGTGTTTTAACGTACGATGTTCTTGGTCTATCGTCTTATCAGACGGCATTGAATGATGGCTATACACATTTAACATTTGAAAGCAAGGTAACCTTTTGTCCACAGCAAAAAATGAAGGGGCTTGGTTTAGCATTTCAACATCGCTTGCCAAATGATTTTTGGTTGGAAATTGCGGCACCAGTTATAAGTGTACAAAATCAGTTAGGTATAAAAGAAGAAGTATTAAATAGTGGCGGCGGTAATAGTAATCCAGATGTTCCAACAGGATACTTTGGTAGTTTCTTATCTGCACTAAGTAATTGTAATACAAAGTTAAAATATGGTCGCATGATTGCATCGGGCAATAGCTCTTTGATGAAAAAAACTAGACTTGCACATATTGAGTTGCGTGCCGGTCGTGACATGCTTTGTTCCGAGCAGTGTTTATTCGGTGGTTTTTTAGGTGCTGTTCTTCCAACTGGTAATAAGCCATGTGGGCATTATTTGTTTGAGCCTGTCGTTGGTTTAAATAAGCACTGGGCATTTCTAGTTGGTAGTTATGGTAAATATGAATTAATGCGTGATGATAAAGATCGCACCATTAGTACATTATATAATATTGTAACTCGTTACTATGTTCCAAATTTACAGTATCGTTCTATGGATTTACGTGGTAAACCATGGAGTCGTTATATGAATGTTTGGAAGAATGACAATAGTGGTGTAGCTGTAGATGTTGTAGACGCTGAAAGCTATTTTGATTACTTGATTAATTACAGTACTTTGTGTGTTAAAGTTAAACCTCACTTCAGTTTTGACTTTAATGTTGGCTTTAATTATATGCACGGTGGATTTGTTGGTGAGGTTGGTTATAACGTTTATGCTCGTAAGGCTGAAGAAATTTTCTTCTCTCAGCCAATGAAGAGTGGCATAGGTTTACCAGCTATTTCAAACTATTATAATGATGCAACCGCTACTGACTCTGCGGTTCTGTATACAAATAGCTTTGCAACAATTAATTCTCCTATTTTTAAACTTAATCAAAATGTTGTTGATAAAGTTGTTAATACATCTGCACCAAATGACACAAATGCCTATGTGCCACTTACGATTGATGATTTAGACCCAGATTCAGGTGCGCATCCAGGCACTATTTCACAAACATTCTATGGATCGCTTGGATATGAGTGGCGTGAATGCGAGTTCCCTGTATTTGTTAATGGCGGCGCTTCATATGAAGTTGCCTGGGACAATACAGCGTTGAGTCGTTTGGCAGTATGGTTTAAAGTTGGCATTTCAATTTAATTAGTTTTTAATAAAATAAAAAGGACCCGAACAAGCTTATCTTGTTCGGGTCCTTTTTATTTTATGGAAATTGTTTTATGCCGAGTTTTTGCCAATCTTGCAAAAATCTTTCCATTCCTTGTTCGGTCAGTGGGTGTTCTAGTGATTTTTCAAAAATTTCTACGGGTACAGTTGCGACATCCGCTCCTGCAAGAATGGATTCTTGAAATTTTTCCGTTGAGCGAATTGAAGATGCAATAATCTGTGTTTTGTATTTGTATTGATCCATCATATGGCGAATATGAAAGACTAATTCAATTCCGTCAAGGCCGTTGTCATCAAGGCGGCCGATAAATGGAGAAATATATTTAACGCCGAGTTTGCACAT
>Ga0208902_1000269_pt1 | contig 29396 bp, 9 predicted proteins | sample AntAceMetag02UKH_FD_184767 | JGI IMG/M metagenome (GOLD analysis project Ga0208902, IMG submission 184767) | Saline lake microbial communities from Ace Lake, Antarctica - Antarctic Ace Lake Metagenome 02UKH (SPAdes) (version 2) | ecosystem: Environmental > Aquatic > Non-marine Saline and Alkaline...
GATATTTTTTTCAAATGTTTTCACCGCATTGGACAATTTCTCTTGCTGAAGCAATCTAAAAAGCGAATCATCACCCTTATAGAATTTCCCTGATATCTTATTATTAATCTCTTCCAGAATTACATCATTATCAATAATATTGTAGCGGATCAGAAGGTTTTCACAAAAGCTCGAGAGTTCCCGTACATTTCCTGGCCAGGAATATTTTAAAAGTTCTCCCTTTATTTTGTAGAGATCAAAATCAAGAAATGCTCCATATTCCTTACTGTGCTTCGTGTAGAAATAATCCAGCAGCAGAATAATGTCATCCTCCCTTTCATACAATGGCGGCACAAAGATAATATTTCTTGCGATCCTATAATAAAGATCATCTCGCATTTCCTTATTTTTTACTAATTGTTTAAGATCTTTGTTTGATGCAAACATCAATTTTACATTCAATTTCTTGGTACTCCCACCAATTACCCTAATTTCTTTATTTTCAATAGCTCTTAATATCTTCGCCTGGATTGGAAGGGTAATACTCGCGATCTCATCCAGAAACAAATATCCGCCATCTGCTTGTTCAAAATATCCTTTTTTATCATAAAGAGCGTCGGTAAATGATCCTTTCTTGTGTCCGAATAATTCAGAATCCACAAGACTTTCGGGTAATCCACCGGAATTCATTTTTACAAAAGGTTTCCCTGAACGTTTTGAATGCCAATATAGATGATTGGCAACTACTTCCTTGCCTGTTCCCGTATCTCCTAAGATCAGTACATCTACATCAGCGTGGGCAAAGCGAAGCATTTCTTTTTTCAATTCCTTGATCTTCCTTGATTTTCCAATGAAAGGATAGTTTTCAAGAAAAGAACGTGTTAGATTTTTCTTCTCTTTTATCAACTCCTTTGTAGTTTCTTCTTGCTTTTTTAGCTGGTATGCCGCATTAACATCTGAAAGGAATTTATCAACATTGAAATCGCCGGTTTTTTCGATGAAAGTATGGGCTCCGAGTTTCATTGCCTGTGCTATCTCATTCCTGGTTGCTTCACCGGATAGTACGATGACCTTAGCACTACACCGCTCCTTCTTAACAAGCTTCTTAAAAATTTCCAGACCATTCAGCTCGCTATTATTCAGCTTCACATCTAATAGAATAATAGAAGGGTCGAACTCATAATACCTATTAAAAAACTCAGTGCTGTTTTTCACATAGGACACTTTAAAGTCAGCCTCTTTAAGCAGTTTTGAATAGTAAGCAGCTAATTTCTCGTTATCTTCAACGATTAATATTTTTCTCATTAGTTCCTCCTCAAGTATTGTAGGGCAGAAATATCTCTACAATAAAATAATTATCCTTTAATAATATTTGAAATTTCCCATCATGCTTTTCTATTATCGATCTTGCGATGGGAATCCCCAAACCTGAACCGGTTTTCATTGTAGTGTAACCCAGTTCTTTAACCTTTTTAAATTCTTCTTGTGAAATTTCTGTGGGATTTTTAATGATGATACTTAAGACATGATCCACCAGTTTTATCAATATTGTTATTTGCTGATCATCTGTTACTGCCTCAAGAGCATTTGTTATAAGATTCTTTAATCCTATCTTTAAAAGTTTTTTATCGACTATAATAAGATGATCATGATCTGATCGGAATTTTATACAATCTATATTTTTATGGGAATGTAGTTCGGCAAGAATTTGATCCATGAGCATATTGATCTCAGTTTTTTCCCTATATAATTTATTGATCTGCGAAAAGTTTGAGAGGGTTTGCGAAACTTGGGAAATCTCTTTTATCGTTTCGAGCATCGAGCCGATTTCCTGAGCTCGTTTTTTCCTCAATCTTGCATAATAGTCATCCATTTGTAACTTTATCACCAATATCTGATTCTTTAAATCGTGTGAAATACGTTGGATGATGGAAAGCTCATTCTCTGTATGAAACTTAAACACTTTTGTTTTCACGAATAATGCTGAGTGGGTATAAAATTCCTGAACCTTATCAGAGATGTCGTTGAGATATTTATAGGGTATTTTCCGATGAAAAGAAATCCTCTTTGGCAGCCTGAAGAACCTGCTGAAAGCCCCTGTTAAACGCCATACATAGAGCAGTCCGAAAAAACTATGGATCACAAAATAATTTTCAGTTGCAGATTTGATAGGAATTCGAAGTGTCTCTCTTAAAACAAGATACGCAAAGAGGACAAGAAGTTCACATAGAAAAAGAATGATCGCAAAAGGATTCACTTTAAATGATTTGATAAATTTTACTTCCGACAAATAATAATCTCTATTGATCCTTTCTATAAAATAAATGGAGTTATTGTAACAATGAATTATGTCTTCAATAATATGATTGGGAAATTCATAAATAACTTCCATATATTTATTCACTATCCTTTTAGGGTCATTAGATGACATATAAAAAGATTCATCATATATTGTTATTGAATTATCGGAACACCATCTAAAAATCGGAAATCCTAAATCATATTTTTTATCTTTGATCACTGATAATGATCCATCAAATTCGAGTATTCTCATTCCTTCGTCATTTGCATCATAAAATATAATACGTCCATCTTTCTTTTCATAGGAAGTAATATTCTGGTAGGTGATGTTCAGAGTATCGATTTCCTGTGTAATATAATCATAAACAATAAATGGTTTTTCAGAAGAATCGTAGTTTGACCTCATCCCGAATAGTAATTTATCACTATTTTCAATCTTAGCAAATCTATATTCATAAAAACCCGGAATAGATGCAAATACATAATCTTTACCATTATATATACTCCCATCTGCATTTAATATTACAAAATAGCTTTGATTGTTAAATTTAGTAATTGTGGGATCATAATCAATTGGCGGTTCATTGCAAGGAGCGTAGGTGCTGAACAGTATCTCTTTAAATCCATCGTTATTCACATCTAAAAAAAGAAAGCTATTTGGATCACCATAATCATTTCTGTCCCACAAAACCTTTTCTGCTTTTACATCGTAACAAATTAAATGCGTAGTCAAATATCTACCAAAATGTATAGCGATAATTAATTCATCAGATCCATCGTTATTCATATCTTCTTGAGCCACGATCTCCATATTTAATGTTGGGAGAAGTTTGAAATTGGATTCTTTAAAATACTTTTCCTGATAGATATTATGTCTAATGAAAAAACGAATTATTTCATACACATCATAATTATCATAATAGGCATTATCCCCTAATTCATCATTTAACATTTTTGCAAGTTTACTATAAGCAACATTGCCTTCAAGGTCTTTATAAACAGAAAAGCTTGATAAGGATTTAAATAAGGATTCAAAAACTGGCCTTTGTAAACAAAATCGATATCCGTCTTTATATTTTTCAATATAACTATTATTCGATACAAGGACGGGATGGTAGAATTTTATATTATCTTTTACAAGCAGAGTATCAATTAATGAGTCATAGAGATTTTTAAATGAATAAATTTTCCTAGAAAACATTTTCCTATCTGAGAATTCTACAGAATATAGGAATAATTCATATTTGTTTTTTATAATCGGTATTACAACTTTATTTTCCGATTCATCATAATAGAGCGAGCTAATCCTGTTATAATTGTTTTTAATGAATGAGTTATGTAAATCTCGTTGCATTAATTCATTTGTCCCGATATTATAAAAATATATGTTTAGATAAGAATTCGAATAATCTTGTCGAACTAATAGCACTTCATTCTGTTTGTTCGGATTAAAGTAGAATAAATCCGCTTCCTTTATTTGACGATGTTGTGTTTTATAACAATGGTAGTTTTGAAAAAAGAATTTAGGATAAAAGATATAGTAAAAAACAGTGAGAATTATTATCAGAATGAGGATATTCTGTAGGTTGAAGATTCTTTTTAAATTAATACCTTTTGTTGCCATCATTTATACCTATGTCAAAATTCGTGCGAAAAATAAACATAAATTAATTACATTCCGTTTCATCTTTTCCTTTCCCCTTCTCATGGCGGTTACATTGACTGGTACAAGAAATTATTCGTAAAGTTTTATTTTAATAAATTCAACTATATTTTTAAATATCTCTTATGCAACCAATATGTGTAGCATTTGTGCAACGCACTGTTCGATTTCGCACACATTAAGTATTTTCTTCTAAATAGCTTAACCGAAGTAAATTATATGAAAATATAATCCATCTGAAAACTGGCGGGTGTCCTAAATCGGACAATTTAGGATAACATCAAAATATGCAGTGCTCTTGAAATCACCATATATACTGTATTTGTTAAATATTCTAATTTGGTACGATTTTTGCTTAAATAAAGTAATAGAAATAAATTAATGTTGGTTAAAGAGTATATTTATGTATTGTAATAGAAAAAATGCGTATAAAAAAGTGAAGTATGCTAGCTTCTTAATTAGGTAGTATGTATGTTAATTAATAAAATCAACATGATAACTAACGAATTGTTCCCTTTTAATTGGTTATTCATTTTAATATTAATCAAATAAATATAATTAGAGGTAATAATTATGAAATTTATAAGAAGCCCGTAGATACAAGGAATTGGGTCTGCCTCCGCGTAAAGAAACAGACCCGTGATTGGGTGAATTGAAGGTCAACTCAACCCTTTTTCAATTTATGTTAACCTAAATAAAAAAAGTAAAGTAATTTAGGAGAAAATGAATCATGAAATATAAAATTAATTTAAATATACTTATAACAATTCTAGTAGTGTTTGCTGCTGGAAGTGTGTTTGCACAAACGATAATTGATTGGAAAGGGATTACCTGGGATGTTCTGAATGGAACAGCCACAGTTGATGGTTCCGGAAATCTGGTTCTTACAACAGATGGAACCCACGCGGCACAGGTGCATGTTAACCGGATTACAGTTCTTGAAGGTGTTGCAACACCGTGGATTCAATTATCCTATATGGATGTTACAACATCCGGCCATAAGATTGACATGACTATGGATGATGAAGGCGGCCTGAATCCGCGCTTTGCGGTTGGATCATTGTGGTCAGCTGGCGAAGTTGTAGCGATGCGCCGTCAGTCCTTGCCCACATACGAAACATATCTGTTCTTTGAAGATACACGACAGGATATTGAAAGAACGGTTTATGTAGGTAAAAGGGCCAGTGGAACACTCGATGTTAACTTCGATGGAAAAAAACGATCATCCACATACCTGAACCAATTTGTTGGAGGTACATGGGAATACAAAGATGTTTATCTAAGACTCAGGGCTGCTGCTTCGGGGGAGACCGTTACCTTTACTGATTTTACGTATGGAACCAACCATGCTAACCAGACTCCAACTGATTTCCTTGTAACACAAGACGACCAGGGAACTGTTATGAGTATACAAAAGTCAGTTGATGAATCTGCAGCGGGAGATGTCATTAATGTTGCTGCTGGAACGTATATCGAGAATATCAATATCGACAAGGTGGTAACTGTTAGCGGCGAAGACCGCAACACCACGATCATCAACGGCACGGCCAACCTGACGACCGGAGGTACGCTTGAGCATTTCACCGTTGGTACGGCCACCCAGGGCGCATTCATCAGTGGGAACGGCGCCACAATCGATGACAGTTACATCCGCACCTCGGGCATTGGCGCAAGCGTCCACAGCATCCAAATCTATCCGGGCAGCGGGGCTGCCGATGTCACGATTACGAACAGTACGATCGAGACACAAACGCCCGGCAAAGCTGCAATCTATGTTGAGACATTCGCCATATTGGACGGCTTGCTGCTCGAAGGGAATACCTTGATCGGCGACTACGGCATTACGCAATCCTTTGGCGCTCTGAATACGACGATCAGGGGCAACACGTTCACCGGCATTGCCGGCAGCACCAATCGTGCGATCCAGATCAAGACGCCGATGGACAACATTTTGGTCGAGAATAACGAAATTTCCGGTTTTGGGGGCGGGTTGCGCTTTTCCACGGGAACCTTCGCTCCCGGTCTGGGTGCAGGTCCGGTGGTGATTAACAATAACGACATTCACGACAACGGTTACGGATTGCTGTTGGCGGACGGCCCAGCCCCCACGGTGACAAACAACCCGTTTAACAACAACGCAGTGCATGTCCGCGATGAGATAGGTGCAACGACGCTTGCCGGCCTGTTGGCCGACGGCAACACCTTTGATCGCATCGTGCAGATTGCCGAAGTGGTCGATATGGTCGTGTATGGTGAGATCCAGCCTGCGATCGACGACGCCGCGCCAGGCAATACGATCAATGTGGCAGCTGGGACGTATGATGAAAGTTCAACCATTAATGTAAATGTATCTTGTACTATTCAAGGTGAAACAGAAAAAGCTCTCACAAAAATAACAACATCGGGTACAGCTTATCTTTTCAATGTTACTGCCGACAATGTCACGATTAAAGATTTGGAAATTGAAAAAACAGATGATAATGTTAGCCAAAGCATTATTCTTGTTGGTGCCAATAACTTCGAATTGAATAATTGCATTATGCATGCTCAATTTGTTATGGGTGATGGAGAAGTATCCCGAGCTTTGGAAGTGCAAGGAAGTTTAACGGGATTAAACATTCACAATTGCGAGTTCCATTCATTAAGACAACCTGCCTACATCAACAATAATGTCTCAGGAAACATCACAAACAATTTTACCTACGGTACTAAAGGTTGGGTTGTTGTAACTGATTGTAGTATTATCTTCACGGGGAATACTTGGGGAACCGGATCAAATGTAAACTATTATGATATTGCATTAATAGTACAATCTAGCAGTTCAAATAACTATACTGATATTGTTACGGTCTCTCAGGCAAACAATAATGCCATTATCGAGAATCAATATTATTCTCCTGCAATACTTTCAATCGTTCATGTTGATGCAAATGCTACAGGAGGATTAAATGGTTCAGTGTTGGATCCGTATGCGGATATTTCTTCAGCAATAACAAGGGTAGCTGAAGGTGGAACGATCAATGTGGCTGCCGGACCATATCCGGAAAATCTTGTCATAAATAAAGCACTTACCCTGAAAGGAGCAAACTTTGATGTTCCCTGTAGTAGCCGTATCGCTGAATCTATAATCTCTCCCAGCAGTGGTCTGCCTGTATCTGTTACAGCTGACGGGGTAACCATCAACGGCTTTGAAATAACAGCTCCTTCTTACCAGAACGCTATTGTCTGTGGCAACAGAAGTAATCTCGATATTTCTTTTAATAATATTCATCACATCGGAACTACTGTGACTGGCGCTAATGTGCATTCCATAAACTATACTGTGGCAAATTCTTCATCAACATCTAACGTTAATGTTAACGACAATTGCTTCGATTATATCAGCAGTTCATCGTTAACTGGTTACAGTGCTTCTGCAATTGGATTTATTCAGTCCACTTCAACCGGAACTCTTACAGACCTGAGTATCCAGAGAAATACCATCAGCAATGTTCACGTAAATACTGGAAACTGGCCAACGGGCAAACTGGCTTATGGTATTATTATCAATGTTGGAGGTGGCAGCGGATATCTGACAACCGATGGTAAAGTTGTTAATGCTACTCTCAAACAGAATGAGATCTCCAATCTTTCTGGATTTATTTCAACAGGTATTGGGCTGGAAGGAAATACGGATAATGCTGTAGTTGAAAACAATTCCGTATCTTATTTGACCGGCTACAAGGTGGGCAGCCGTAGTGGCGGTGGTTACGATCTGCAGGCTCTGAAGTTTGAGGCCAACAGATATATATCCACCTGCACAGTGCAGAACAATAGCTTCCAGACTGATACTTTTACGCATAATGATCCTAGTGGTGTTGGTTACGCTGTAGCTAATTATGTTCCCGTAGGAGGAACATATTCCAAAAGTACAACCGGTGCTGCTTTACTCTCGTGTAATTGGTTCGGTACAGCAACATTAAGTGAGATTGTGGATAACAGTTTGATGACCGGTAAAATCTTTAGCAAAGATGATTGCATTACAAATTTGTCGTCTTATCTCAATAATGGTACAGATAATGATACCGGTACCATAGGATTTCAACCTGTAGGTGGAGCATGTGTTGATACAGCACCTGTGGAGAATGTTACACAAGGTACAATTTATTTAACCATCCAGGCAGCTATCGATGCTGCAAATGACGGAGATGTCATCAATGTTTCTGCTGGGACATATACTGAACAATTGCTTATACAAACAGAAAACCTTACCATTGCAGGTGCAAATAAGACAAATACATTTATTAAATCACCAACGACATTGGACGTTTCTTTTAGTGATAAAAAAGCAATCGTTTGTGTTCATACTGTAGATGACTTTACCCTGGATAACTTTACAATTGATGGAGATGGGCAAGGAAATGCCAATAATAAATTTGTTGGCTTGGCTTTCTGGAATGCTGGTGGAATTGTTACAAATGTTGATGTTACAAAAGTTCGAGATACACCATTTTCAGGTGCACAACATGGTGTTGGTGTATATTCCTTTAATGATATAGATGGACCATACACCTTGGCTATAAATGGCATGGATGTGACAGATTTCCAGAAGAATGCTTTTGCACTATCTGGTAATGGTATGACTGTTGATTTAAACGATATTGATGTAATCGGTGCTGGTTCAACAACTGTCACTGCTCAAAATGGTATTCAAATAGGTTTTGGTGCAGGTGGTTCAATAAGTAATTCAACCATTACAGGAATTGATTATGTTGATAATGTTCCACCAGTTGATTGGTGCGCAACAGCAGCTTTAATTTATGGTTATACAGGTTATAGTGCAACTAATGTAATTATGGATAATGTTACTATTACTAACAGTCAGACAAATGTGTATTATACAGATGCTGGAGGTACGATTGAGAATTGTGAAATTTCCAGTCCAGTTAATAATTATTGGGCTGATGGCATTGCTGTATATTCCTCATCAGCAAAGTCTAGCTCAGAAAATTCGGTAAAGGCAATTGCTTCTCCTTTTGAGGAAAATGTATTATTCACTGGTGGTGGTTCAAAAGCGACAATAGTTGTAGATGTTGATAATTGTATACTAACAGGGATTGACAAAGCAGACTCGTATGGGATATCTGCATATTCTGAAGGTAGCATCACAATGAATGTTACGAATTGCGAAATTACACATTGGGATTATGGTATAGAAGCATGGGATGGAACTGGTTCTGCAATTGTGAATATTACAGCTAATTATAACACCATAATGAATAATACTACTTATGGATTTAATACCAATACTACAAATGCACAAGATGCTACCAAAAACTACTGGGGAACAGTAATAGGTCCTTTGCATTCATCAAATCCAATTGATAATACAACACCCCGTGAAAAAGTTTCTAACAACGTTAATTTCATGCCCTGGTATGCAACTGCAACGACCTCACCTGCAACAGAAAATGCAACACTGTCCAAGGTTTCAAAAGGAGGAAAAGTTATTCATGAAGTCTTTACCTCTGACCAACTGACATATGCATTAGCACATTGTTCTGATACTGACGTTATTGTGCTTGGATCAGCTACCTTTGATGGAGATTTCACCATAGGAAATGATGTTACATTAGAAGCTGCAGATGGTGCAATACCTGTGATCACAGGAACGGTAACACTTGCCAGTAATGGTATCACGATGGATGGAATTACCGTAGATGCAGATGATGGAAAACCGGCTGTCATAATCAGTGCCGCTGATGGAAGTACGATCGCGATCAATAATAGTAGTCTTCTTGCAGATGGTGGATCCGGTGCCGAAGCAATAGATAATAATTCCGGTAATGTTAAAGATGCGAATATTGAAAATAACTGGTGGGGTTCTGATTCTCCAACCTGGACAAATTTGTTAGCAGACCAATCGCCACCAACTGGCCATAGTACCTCAGAACCTGTTACCATCTATATAACAGCTCCTGCTACAATTATTTCGGATGATGAAACACAGACTTATAGTGTGAAAGTCGACCAGATAACCAATCTGCGTACCTTTGACGTAGGCATTAAATTCTTGAAAGCTGATTTTAATCCCGCACCTTCCTTTACCCTAGGATCAGACTTTACCTCAGCCGGAACTTCTTCATATATCAAAAATGTGGATAATAGTGGTGCAACCGCCTACTGGTACTATATAGTAACTGGAGGATTCCTGGGTAATCCAATAGTCTCAACAAATGTAATTGGCACTGATGTGGTCCTCTTTACCGTAGAGCTAAAAACAGTTATTGATGCTCATAAACCTCTGGGAAGCCTGATCGAACTTCCCCATGGTGATGTGACCCTGTATGACAATGCCAATCCTTATGTGGAGATCGTTACAGATGGCACCACCGGTTTGGTAGTCTATATTGATTCAGTAGAACCCGATCCAATTGTCTGGGATACCGATGATTTTTGTCATCCTACGCCTAATGACAATAACTCCATCGATCTGCAATGGAGCAATCCTGCCAGCGATGTAGCTTATCTACATATCTGGGCTTTGAATTATAAAAAACTGACCGGAACATTCGATTATCCGGAATATAATCCAGCAAGTTTCAGCGTACCTTCAATTCCATGGCCGGATGCAGATGATGCTGATGGTACTGACGGAGATTGGACAAGAATCACAGATGTTGATACCGGAGAAGATTATACATGGAGCCTTGTTCCAGCAAGAGGATACTATTACTTTGCTATATATGTCGAAGACGCTGCAGGCAATATGAGTGACCCACCTGCCAGTTTGGGACAAGCATTATCCTACTGGCCCGGTGATGTTAATGCGACTTGTGCTGTAGATGTGGGTGATATTGCATTACTTTCTGGAGTTTGGGGGCTTTCAAGTGGAGATTCAGATTGGATTGCTTTACAAGCAAATTACAAAGATGTTGGACCCACTGTAGGTAACTTCAGACTCGGCAGGCCTACACCGGATGCTAATATTAATATAGAAGACCTGATGATCTTTGCAATGAACTATGACAATACAAACTATAACACCTACAGTAAAGATGAAATTCCTGCTTCTCATCCGATTTACATCGATCTCGTCACTTCAATTTCAGGTGATCAGTTAATTGCTGAACTCATTTTGGATGATAATGATGGTTTTGTAAGAGGATTACATATTCCTGTTAATTATGGAAATGGACTTGTACTGAACTCAGTTTCATCAGGTGATATCTGGAACAGCACCGACTTCTTCATATATTCAAATAAAGACAATTGTGTAGAAGTTGATGGTTCCGTACTTGGTGAGTTAGGTATCATCGAGAATAACGGCACAATTGCTACTCTTACATTTGACATTGTGGGTGATAACATGGATCTTCTGCCCGGTGTAGCAATAGCTCGTTCTGTTGATAATGAAGAGATCGAATGTACCGGTTTTGCACCTGATGAAGAAGATGAACCAATTCCAACTGTATATAACCTGTATCAGAACTATCCTAATCCTTTCAATGAGAGAACAAAGATCATGTTCGCTCTACCGCAAACCGGCAAAGTTAACATCGCTGTATATAACATCAAAGGACAATTAGTTGATGAACTTGTGAATGAGGATTTCAATGCTGGAAATCACGTTGTTGAATGGAACAATCCTGATCTAAAACCCGGAATGTACTTCTATAGGATCAAAACTGACAATTACACGAAAGTTAAAAAATGCCTCATCATTAAATGATAACCTCCGGGATGGGAGCGGCATGCCGCTCCCATCCCAATAATAAAGAAATTAAAGTATTGAAAAAATTAAAGTCGCTTAAATCAGTAGTCAGTTATCTGTTTGCTTTTACGTGCATTACAGTTCACCTTCATGCGTTTACTACCTTTATTTCACCTGATCCAACAATAATTGATACAACAGGAGGAGCTTTCGAAATTTATATCAATGTTGACGACCAAGCGACAGAGTTCAGGGGGTTTAAGCTCATATTCACCTATAATGATTCTATCATGGATTTTATCAGTACAGAAAAAGGTGCATTGATGGCAGGACAACCTATAGGTTGGTGGAATGTGGTTGAGGAATCATCTCACAGTGTGAGAGTTGAATGTATAATATTTGGAGCAGGATTATATGTGAACGGTCCCGGAACAATTCTCGTTTTGACTTTCAACGGACTTTCAGAATGTATTACAGAATTACAGTATGCTTATACAGAATTTTATGACATTCTGGGAAGTATAATACCTGATACTTCTGCTGATGATGGTACAGTAATAATAGGATCTGCCTCTCTATCAATCCCACAGAATGCTTCAATATCTCTTGATGAGGATAGTCTCTATGTGAAATGGGACTCAGTAATAGGTGCAAATGGGTATAAGATATTTAGTAGTCAGAATCCTTATTCTGGATTTGAAAATATCGGAACTACTCCTGATACAACATTTGCAATTCCAGATCCTGCTGAAACCAAAATGTTTATCTACATCACAGGAGATACAAATTTATTTGGAAATGAATAAAACTATTATGAATCTATTCACCTACGACAATTATGACAATAAAAAAGTAATGACGAGAAAAAGATAATGTTAATGTTAAACTACTTTCGGTATTTACCAATACAAAATTCAAGCATAAAGGGCAATCCACCTTATCCGCCAGCTGGCGGATTAAGCTTGATAAAAAGGAGAAAAGAAAAATGTTAAAGAAAAATTTAATATTTGGATTATTGCTGATGATGTTATTCGTAATGAGTACCTTATTTGCTGATGCACTAAATCCAATTCAAGAGGAGAACCAAATTTATTTGGAAGAACAAACCAATGTAGGAAACGAAGTTAATGCAACGGAAATCATCCAGTTCTCTAATGATCCGGACAGCAAAGATAATAGTCTTTACGTGTCTGCTCCATCATCCCTGATAAAAGATGAAGAAAAGCAAACCTATTCAGTAATTATAGATTATGTCGTAGATTTATATGCGTTTACTGTACAAATAAAATTTCTGAAGGCAGATTTTGCTGAGCCAACTGTTTTCACGCTAGGTTCAGCATATACGGGTTCAGGTAATACTCCTTTCTTTGAGTGTGTCTATGATAGTACAGATGGAACAAATTATATATACACGGTTACCGGTGGTTTTCTTGGTGCGGTAAACGGTTTGACGGATACAGACCTGACTCTATTCACTGTTGATTTAACGAGTGCGATTGGAGCAAATAATATATCTGGCAGCCACGTTTCTTTACCTCAAGGTGTAGTTGTTTTAAGAGATCACTTAAATACTAATATCGCCTGTTCCGGCACTACAGATAAAGTCATTACCATTGATTCTGTAGACCCCACTATGGTGACTTTGACAGAGCCGGGAAACGAGACATTAGCTATCGATCGTGGAAAAACTATTACTAATGGTTGGGCAAGTGTTGTGGACACGGATTTAGGTCTCTCATTCTCTGATAATTACAATCTTGATTATGTACAGTATTTGATCCAATTACAATCAACCGCAGATCCGGCCGATACTGTAGATTTTTCAGAAAATGTCCAAACCGGGATAAGTGGAACTCTATGGAATAATAGTGGTAGTGACTGGCAGATACCTGATAATGTATTAAATGCTGCTGTAAATAATTTACCAACAGGAAATTATGATATCTTCTTCCTCGCAGTAGATGATGCGGGTAATTTTGATATCTGGAATTGGAAATTCAAGATCGATAAAGATGCACCAGGCGTGGTAACCTGGGGAGGTGCTGATTTCTGTCATCCGACTGTGGATGCTAATAAGTCAATTGCCCTTCAATGGACAAAACCTTTAAGTGATGTGGAAAATATTCATATCTGGGTTAAAGATTTTGCTTCTTTTACTAATTTTAATGCATATCCAGGATATAATCCTTCAAGCGATGGAGAACCAACAATTGGAGACTTAACACCAATAGCGTTTAGGTATGATGTTGATGGTTCATATGATAGCTGGACTAGAATTAAGGATGATGAAAACATTTCATCTTATAACCATGATACTTCATTATTAGGTATAAGTGGCAGAGGTTACTTCTATTATGTAATATTTGTTGAAGACGAGATTGGTAATATGAGTGCGCCTTCAGTTGTTAAAGCTTCTGTTTCCTATTGGCCTGGAGATATTGACGGTTTGGGAGATGTGAATGGGTTTGTTCTCGCTAACGATATCTCTGCTCTTTCAGCAGTATGGAGCACAGATGGATTACTTAATCGTGCGTGTGATGTTGGTCCCACTACAGACAATGGTCGTCATTCCCGACCTACACCGGATGAAAATATTGATATAGAAGACCTGATGATCTTTGCAATGAACTATGAAAATACTAACTATTCATCTTACAGCAAGGATGAAATACCTGCTTCACACCCTATTTACATAGATCTTGTAACATCGACCGTTGGTGATCAGTTGATTGCTGAACTCGTTTTGGATTATAATGATGGGTTTGTAAGAGGATTACATATTCCTATAAACTACGGAAGTGGACTGGTACTGAACTCAGTTACATCTGGTGATATCTGGAACTGCACTGGCTTCTTCATATATGCAAATAAAGGTAACTGTTTAGAAGTTGATGGTTCAGCGCTTGGCGAGTTAGGTATCATTGAAAATAATGGCACAATTGCAACTCTTACCTTTGATATTGTAGGTGATAATATTGATTTTCTACCCGGTGTAGCAATAGCTCGTTCAGTTGATAATGAAGGTATTGAATGTGCTGGTTTTACACTTGATGAAGATGATGAACCAATCCCAACAGTTTACAAGCTGTATCAAAACTACCCAAATCCCTTTAACCAAAATACGAAGATCAAGTTTGCATTACCTCAAGCAGGCAAAGTCACAATCACTGTATATAATGTCAAAGGTCAATTAGTCGATGAACTTGTGAATGATGATTTCAATGCTGGAAATCATGTTGTTGAATGGAATAATCCTGGTCTGGAACCTGGAATGTACTTCTATAGAATCAGAACTGACAATTATATGACTTATAATAAATGTCTCATAATAAATTAAAAAACTCAGGGGGTAGGACGAAATGCTGTCCCACTCCCTGATCTAAAAATGGACTTTGTTGTGTATAGAATTGGAAAGAGGTAAATGCGCATGAAATATAATATCTTAATTTTGGTATTCATGCTTATAGTATCAATTCTCCTCATTATCTTCCCTGCTGTAATAGAAGCTCAAACACATGTTTATTGTGAGGAATCTTCATATATTATTATTGGTCGTAATGAGAATGTTACAATTCCAATAAATATCAGCGGTGTAGAAGACTTACGAGCTTTCTCCATCTCAATTGACTATGATACGAACTATCTGACTGCAGCTCCATCTGATCTCATAGAAGCAGATTTCCTTAGCAATAGCGAGGACTCCACACAATGGTATGTAGCTGGAACAGATGGTAACTACACTGCAACATGCGCGATACTGGGTGTAACGGATGGAAGTTCTGGAGCAGGAACTCTCTTTACGGTCAATCTTACGAGTCTCTCTCAAACAGCGACAGAAGGAACGATAATTTCACTAAACTCTGTAATTTTAATGGATGTGATGAATGCTTCAATCACTGTTGATGTGATTGATGGGAGCATTGTTAATGTAGAGTGTCCTGTGTATGCTGATATAACCCTATTCCTTGAGGGTGCTTATGAAGCAGAAAGTCACTGCATGAACACAGCACTCTATAATTCAATTCCTCTTACTTCCCCATATAATGATTCTATCACAGTTGCATCAATCCCTGATAGTGTAGTTGATTGGGTATATGTAGAGCTACGATCGTCCTTAACAGGATCACCTTTGTGCGGGAAGTCAATGTTTCTTAAAAACGACGGACGCTTATGTGATCCTTATTACTGTCATCCGGGTTTCGCTACTATTGGTTGTGGTTGCTATTACGTTGTCGTTAAACACAGGAACCATTGTGCAATTATTAGTTCAGCCGCCTGCCAATTCAAGGATGAAGGTTCAGCTGAAGATGTGGACCTCACAGTTGAATCAAATATCTATGGAGACAGCGGTGCAACACATCTAGAGCAAAATATTTGCGGGATGTACTGTGGTGACATTAATTGTGATTGTGATGTTACAACATTGGATTATACTAAATGGCATAATTCATTTTTCCAGGGATCTACTGGATACCTGTCATCTGATGTGAATCTTGACGGAGAAGTTACTACAATGGATTATACAAAATGGTACAACAATTATATTCTTGGAGCTCATTCATGTGTGCCGGAACCATAATTTTTTTCGATATTGCTTTTCATTACCTTTTCGAATCAATAAAATATTATCAAATAATATATGAGTAAATTTTTTAAGAACTATAAATTAAAAATCATTAACATTAAGATATTTTTTCTTTTTGTCTTAATGTTTGTATTAGCGTTTAAAAACCTTTGTGCATTAACAACATTTTTGTTTCCAGATCCAACAATAATTGATTCGACCAATAATATTGATATTACCATAAATGTAGATGATTCAACACACTTCAGGGGTTATAAATTAATTTTACAATTTGACGATTCGGTACTTGATTTTATTGGTGCAGAAAAAGGTTCATTGATGACTAGCCAGCCGGTTGGTTGGTGGGTGATAGATGAAGAATCTTCTAATACAGTAAGGATTGAATGTATTATTTTTGGTGCAGGACTATATGTAAAAGGTCCCGGAACAATACTGACCTTACATTTTGATGGTTTGCTTGAGGGCATTTCATACTTGAACTTTGAAGAATATGAATTTTATGATGTAATCGGGATTCCTATTCAAGACGTGTTAGCTGAAAATGGAAAAATAATTATCGGAACTCCGAGTTGTGTCTGCATCAAGGTCCTTTTAGAATCTGCGTATGATACTGAAGGTGATACAATGAAGATCTCTCATAACAACTCCCTGCCATTGATATCACCTTATGACGATGATCTGGAAGTAGATAGTCTTCAAAAAAACATTGTTGATTGGATATTTATAGAACTTCGTGAATCAGCAACAGGAATTTCATTAAGTAAAAAATCAATGCTTCTAAATTGTAGAGGAGAAGTCGTTGATCCATTCTTTTCATATCCTGGCTTTCTTAACATTGATCCTGGGAATTACTATATTTTAATACATCATAGAAATCATCTCGCAATAATGAGTCAAAATAGCCATCAATTTGTTGAGCATGGTCTTTGCGCGCTCGCTAATTTAACTAATGAAACAAACATCTATGGCTCTCACGGATCAAAGGAATTGGAATCTTGTATTTATGGTATGTGCACAGGGGATCCGAATCAAGATGGGGAAATTACAACAATGGATTATACAATATGGTATAATGATTTTATTAATGGCTTATCAGGGTATCAACGATCAGACCTTAATTCTGATGGTGAAGTAACAACATCTGATTACATAAAATGGTATAATAATTTCTTTATAGGATTTAGTTCCTCCGTTCCTGGGCAATAAATTTATCAAAGGAGTATAAATTGAAAACAAATAACATTTCGCGAGTAATAAAAAAAATTGGGATTACTTCAGTTTTTTTGTGTATAATATTAACACAATTCATAACGATACTGCATGCTGATAGTGCAATGTTGCGTACTGTCGTTTCAAAAAATGACCTTTCCTCTGGAGGTGATTTCTGGCTCGATCTCCAGATAAAGATTACAGATGGTACGAGTCCCCGTACATTAAATTCATTTACTGCAGATGTTTATTACACATCTACAATAAGCTATAATGGCTCAGCAGAATGCGATTGGGCTTTTAGTTTCATGCAAGGATATGGGAGTTTTACAGCGTCTGATCTAAGTGGATATGTACGTTTAGGTTGCACTGCACCCAATGTCGGATTTGGCGCAGATGGATGGGATGTAACCACAGAATGGCAAAGAATTGTGACAGTGAAATTTACAATAACTACCGCTACAAATACAAACATCTCAATTAATGATAACACAGATGCAGCAGCATATTTTAATAACCTGCACAATAATCCTGCCTGGTTGGTCACTGATTGGACGATGTCCAATGAAGATACTGGCCACGTTACACTTCCCGTCGTACTCTCAGTATTTACCTGCCAATACCTTAACAATAAAGCTGAATTATACTGGGTCACAGAATCAGAGACAGACAATCTCGGCTGGTATATCTATAGAAACGAAACAAGTGATTTTAATACTGCTGATAAAATAAATGATGAGTTTATTGAGGGACATGGAACAACAACCGAACAATCCCATTATCTTTATTCAGATAATATTCTTTCACCAAATTCCGGGGATAAGTTCTTGTATTGGCTTGTAAATATTAGTTATAGTGGAATTATTCATACTTATGGTCCTACTATGATGACTATTCCCGAATTCGAACCCCAACAAAATGAATTAGATATTCCTGAAACCTTTGGATTATTCCAAAATAATCCCAATCCTTTTAATCCGGAGATTGAACCTACACATCTATATTTTCATTTGCCCGTAGCAACTAAAATGGTATTAAAAATTTATAATTCAAAGGGACAATTTATCAAGAAAATTTACGAAGGTATTTCTGACAAAGGTGCTTACTGCTGGGATGGCACAGATTACAATGGTATGATCGTGCCAACTGGCATATACTTATACATTCTGGAAGCAAATACAAATAATGATATATTGATTAAAAAAATGATCATTCTAAATTGATAGCATTAAGTTCTAAGAAATGTGTAAATTTGTTATGAGAAAATTTTTCAATATGAGTTGTAATAAATTCACCTTTATTTTGAAAAATCTCTCTCACCACTCATATGTTGTAGCATTTATGCAACATACTGTTCTAAAACGAACACCTCTTGGAATAATGCCGTAAAGTACTGCGAATAAAAAGCTTCCCGTAAAAATTAATTACAACAGTGGAATTTTATTGGTTGATATCGGACAAAAGAAATATTCTGTAATAGGTGTTGAGGGATAGAAATGCCCAAATTCAGGGCATTTAGGGATTCGGCATGAAAATTGTAATTGATTTAGAAAAATATTTGAAAGGATAAGTGTATGAAAAAAACAAGTATTTTGTTATTAATTATCGGTTTATCATTCATATTACATGCAGAAAAAATTGATATAGATATTGCACGAAATGTTGCAAAAAACCTCACCTATGAACGGCTAGCTATGAATAAAAATGCCCTGATAAAGAATGAAGGTGTACTATTACAAAAAATAGAGGAAGTTATATATTTTTTTAATTTTGAACCTGAGGGTTGGGCTTTGATCTCAGCCCAGGATAATGTATATCCGATATTAGCGTATGGAGATGATGGTTATTTTGATTATGATACTATAAATCCAGCTGCAAAATTGTTCATTGATGATTATATGAAGCAAATCAAATGGGCTATTGATAATAACCAAGTTCCCAATAATGAAACAAAACAGCTATGGAAAAGATTGTCAAACGAACCTCTGAGTTTCACTCCAAAATCTATTCGCTCAGTAAACAACCTCTTAGTAAAAGGAGGTAATGAGATTGAATGGGGTCAAGGGGCAGGATGGAACAATTTATGTCCAGTTGATAACCAATCAACAACTCTTAACAACCATGTTTGGGCTGGTTGTGTTGCCACAGCAATGGGACAGATAATGTACTATTGGGAACATCCAAATGTAGGTCAAGGACAGCACAGCTATGATAGTGATTATGGACTTGAGTTTGCAGATTTTGGTAATTCTTTGTATGATTATAGTGTTATAGATACAGACATACCAACAAGTGAAGCGCAAGAATTACTTTATCATTGTGGTGTTTCTGTTGAGATGAATTATGGTCCTAATTCAAGTGGAGCATACGATACAGATGTGGATAATGCATTAAAAGATTATTTTCGTTATAATCCAATAGTCGATTATGAAACAAAAAGTGGTTACACATTAACAGCGTGGGAGAATTTACTTCGAGATGATTTAAATAATGCAAGACCATTATATTACGCTGCAACAGATAGTGATGATGGGAGGCATGCTTTTGTATGTTCTGGTTGGCAGGGTGATCACGAATTATATTTTAACTGGGGGTGGAATGGAGCCGGTAATGATTTTTATACCATTAATAATCTAACCCCTTCAGGGTATAATTTCGAACTTTCACATGCAATAGTCCGTAACATTGAACCTTTTTATGATAATATTGAAATAACACTATTAAATAACAATATCCCTGATGTCATATCATATAGTGGTTCTTATTATGATTTCGATTTGAAAAATACTGGTAATGAAAACATTGTTCTTAATTTTGATTATCCTGAGTGGTGTATTGATATTGTGCAGATTAGCGCTAATGATTTTAGTCTTTCTCCTAATGAACAGCGAACATATCGATTAATAATAGATTCAAATCAATCTTGTCAAGGTAGAGGTGGTCAATTAATTATTTCCAATCAAGGTGGACCAACTTTAAAAATTTTAAATCTTTATCAAGAAGGTTGTCCAATAATTATTTCCTGGCAGGATTTACCTGATCAAGTAAATCAGACATCAATAACGATGAGTTTAACAAATACGCCAGATTATGGCTATTATTACGATTACATAGGGAGTCCAACAGGAGGAGGAGGTGGTACAGATTCTGGTTGGCAATCAAGTATCAGTTACACGGACAACGGGCTTGAACCTAATCACAAATATGGCTACAGAGGTAAAGCTAAGAATACAATTGGAGAAGAATCAGAATGGACTTCGACTGAATATGCTTATACTGACATTGAGCAAGTATCAGGCATTACTTTTAGCGACATAGGTATCGATCATATTAAATCGAAAAGTTCAAACACACCATCCGGACTCACTCGAGATTTGTCTGGGTTACGTATATTTGATGCTGATTCTCCCTCATATAATCATTCTGGTTGGAAACAGAACAATGATTATTGGACTTATTCCGGATTAGATGCAAATACCCAATATGGAATTCGCGGTAAATCCCGGAATGGAGATGGAGATGAGACCTCTATTTGTTCGATTCATTACATCTTTACATTAGCTAACACACCTGTTGCTCCTTTCGTTCATAATGCTACCTCCACTACCGTAGAACTTGATATCGAGGATGACGGTAATCCCAGCTATACTGAATATGCGATCTTCAATTCAACATTGGGACAGTGGATAAGTTCGAATGGATCACACACAAGCAATAAAGTTTGGAGAACAGATTCTGATTGGGAAGACATAACCATAACCGGATTACAGCCAAACACAACATATACCTTTAAAGTTTTGGCTAGAAATGGTGATAATGTTGAAACAGATTTCGGACCTGGTACAGACAAGACAACAGCATTACCTCCCAATGGCAGTCCAGTATTAGATAATTATTATGTGCAGCCAGATTCTGGAAACTCACAAACACAGTTTATGTTCCATGTTGAATATTCAGATCCGGAAGGGGAAGTCCCTACAACTCATAAGGTTTATATAAATGGTCAAAACTATCAGATGAGTTATATTTCTGGTCCGTATACAAACGATGCCGTGTATGAATATACGAGTACATACCCTGTGGGTGATTATTCATACTACTTCTATTTTTCAGATGGAAGAACTAACGTTTCCTCCAATACAGGGCAATTTGAGGTGGTTGATCCAGACTTCACTTTTGATGTTGATCCAATTTCACAAACGATATCAATAAACAGTGACCCTGAGTTTACTATATCTACAACCTCAATAGCAGGTTATCAAGAGACAGTAAACTTGAGCGTTTCAAACTTACCCACACACCTTGATTATAACTTCAGTTCATCACCAATTACACTTGGTGAATCTTCCATTCTTACGATAAACCCGACAGCACAAACTTTAATTGACACATATAGTTTTGAAATAGTAGGAACAAGCGGAAGACAAATAGTTCATTCTGCTCAGGTAGAAATTACGTTTATCGAAGGAACACCTGTTTCAGGAAATCAAAATGGGTTGTGGGAATTATCAAACAGCCCCTATTTAGTTACAGGTGATATTGAAATTACCAGTGGCGATGTGCTTGAGATTGAAGCAGGGGTTGAGGTAAATTTTCAGGGTCATTACAAGTTTGATGTATATGGGACATTACTGGCATATGGAACGGATACTGATGGGATATTGTTTACCACTGATGATCATGAGACTGGATGGGGTGGTATAAAGTTCTGGGAAGATTCTGATGAATCTGTTTTAACTTATTGTACAGTTGAATATGGTAAACAACTTGGATCAAGTAAAGGTGGAGGAGTTTACACATATTACAGTGATTTCGAATTAGTAAACTGCATAATATCAAATAATTCAACTAATACCGGTAGTGGAGGAGGTATATATCTTGAATATTCATTACCTCTTCTTATAAATTGTTTAATAGATTCTAATTATACGTTAGATGGATATGCTCCTGGAGTGTGTCTATATTATTGCTCAGCGCAACTTACAGGTTGTACAATTCAGAATAATTCTACATACTCTGAATGCAGTGTAGGAGGAGGTTTTTATATATCACATGAAGGTGCATATCCGAGTAAAATTAATAGCTGTATAATATCTAATAATTTCTGTGATAGTGATGGAGGTGGATTATTTCTTAGGGATGCCAATACTATTTTCGAAAATTGCGTAATTGCAAATAACTATATTATCGATGATGACGCAAATGATATGGGTGGTGGGGTCTATAAAGGTGACTCAGGAAGTCCTCAGTTTAATAATTGCATAATATGGGGAAATAATGCACATGGTAATGGTGATCAGATCTATGTTGATGATTTAGCACCTCTTGAAATAAGTTATTCAGATATACAGGATTATACATCATCAAGTCATGTTTATGGACCTGTCAATTATGGAAGTGGTATGTTGAATACAGATCCTCAATTCATATCAGATTATCAATTGAATGTATCAAGTTTATGTGTTGATGCAGGAGATCCGGATATAGTTGATGCTTTATTACCTCCTGGCTTGAATACCAACATAACAGATATGGGTGCGTATGGAGGAAACCATAACTATACTTCAGAAGTTCCGGGATTATTAATTAATCCTGAGTCTCTTGATTTTAACCAAGTGAAAATAGGAAACTCACGCAGTTTCATTATAACATTGTGTAATTTGTCAACAAATGTTATTGATCTACAGAGTGTCTCTTCAACTAATTTGGAATTGCTGTTTACTTATACATCTGGTCCGGTCGCTACTTCGGATTCTGTTATAGTAGAGGTTGAGTATTTACCACTAACATTAGGTTCTTGGTTTGACATAATTGATATTACAATAAATGGATTATCGCTAAATTTTTCCGTTTCCGGTGAAGGAGTAAATGAGGTTGTTTATTATGGTGATGTTTCAGGTACCTGGTATACTGAAGATAGTCCTATATATATTGTAGATGATATTACTATTCCTCAAGGTCAAACTCTTACAATTGAAGAAGGTGTTCAGGTTGAATTCCAGGCTGAATGCAAATTTGATGTCTATGGTGATTTGATGGTTCAAGGAACAGAAGGTAATACTGTCAGATTTTATGCCGGAGGTGGCAACAGTTACTGGGCCGGGATAAGAATCTATAATTCAGATGGATGTAGCTTTGATCATGCGATTTTAGAAGATTCACGAAAGATTGGAGGTACAACTATTGAACAGTCTGGTGGGGCTTTATATATTGATAACTCAACAACCTCTATTTCTAACACTACTTTCCAGGATAATTATACAAACTTCTTTGGAGGAGCATTATACTTAACCAATAATGCTACCGTAGAATTATATTCTTGTGTGTTTCAGAATAACAGTGTGAATAATAATACGAATACCGATTATATAGGAGGAGGTGCAATTACAGTTGTTAACCAATCTACAATTAATCTTGAAGATTGTTTACTGCAATCGAATGAATCTACATCGTATGAGAGTGATAATTGTGGAGGAGCTCTTTTGGCTGCTAATTCAATGATAACACTCTATAATTGTGATATAATTAATAATACTGTTTCATCAAATGATGACATAGATGGCGGTGGAATAGCATTGGAAGAGAATTGTGTACTGCGTATTGATCTGTCAAATATTAGTTATAATACTGCTACTTCTCCTTTAGGTGATGTCAGAGGTGGTGGATTAAGAATCGGTAATGGTTGTAATACAATAATTACCTCTTCTCAGATATCTTATAATACTCTATATACAGGAAGTACTAGTGCAGAACAAGTTCTTGGTGGAGGTATATGCGACTCAGGTGACTTAACCATATATAATTGTGATATAAGTAATAATAGTTTAAGTGCATTGGGCAATAATTGTGAAGGATATGGAGGGGGAATTAACTCTAATAATAATATTTATGTTTATCATAGCACTGTAATAAACAACAGCATTAATGCAGAAAATAGTGCAGATGGTGGGGGCATCATGGGAAATGGAACATATATAGGGAACATAATTTCAAATAACTCATGTACAGGAGAGTTTTGTTATGGTGGAGGAATACGTGGTAATGGAACTTACACTAATAATGTAATTATTGGAAATACTTTATCAAGTTCAAATATAGGACGTGGTGGTGGTGTGTATTTTGCTAGTGGCACTATGTATAATTGTATCCTATACGGAAATAGTGGTTCTTCCGGTTCTCAAATTTATGGGCGTTCTTCAGAACCAGGTCCAGTAGTAGATTATTGTGATGTTCAAGATTATCAAAGTTCAGGAAGTTATAATTTCATTCAATATGGTAGTAATATTCTTGATACAGATCCTTTATTCAGAGATGTAGGAAGCGATGATTATCATTTACAGCTATCCAGTTCCTGCATCGATTTTGGTCATCCCGATATGCCAGATGCTTGTTTAAGTGATAGCACCGGTCTGGGTACAACTGTAAATGACCTTGGTGCTTACGGTGGACTATACAACTGTGGTCAATATGAATCAGCAATATTAAGTACAACTGAAGAAGATGTAATTTTTGGTGATGTTTTTGTTGACTCAGACAGCACACATGTCATGACAATTTTCAATTATGGTAACATTGATCTGGATATTACATCTTTCGATATCACAGGATCTGATTCCCTTCAATTCAGTGTGGATCTAATATTGCCAACAACTATTTCTTCTGGAGAAGAATCATCGTTTTCGATTATCTATTCTCCGACTACAAATACATTAGCCATAGCACAGCTTAATATATATAGTAATAACATACTTGGTGTGAAAACCATTGATCTAACTGGTCAGGGAGTTACACCGGATATAGCTGTAAATCCAGAAACAATATTGTTTGGTAATGTCTTAGTTGGGACTACAGATACGTTATTTGCAACTGTATACAATCATGGTAATGGTAACCTGTTTATACAGGAAATAACTATTTCTGACCCTGTTTTTTCATTAGGAGAGTATGATTTCACTATTGTGCCGGGTGATTCAACTATTATGCCAGTTTTCTTTACTCCAATAAGTACAGGAGATTTTCCATCCCAGATTGAGATTGTCAGTAATGATACATTATTAATAATACCTATAAGCGGAACAGGGATTGCCCCGGCAATATCTGTTACTCAGGGTAACTTAGATTTTGGCTATGTTCATATAAGTGAAGATTCGACATTGGTTTTAAATATTCAAAATACAGGTACTGCAGATCTTCACATAACAGATGTAATTTCATCAAACTCTGCTTTTGTCCCTTCAACAACAATATTAACAATATTACCATCTCAAACTGATAATGTCTTAATAACTTTTTCACCAACTATTCATCAGAATTACAATGGAGTCTTAACAGTTTTTAGTGATGCAGACACAGTTTATATTAATTTATCAGGTGATGGGTATGAATATGCATTTAATAATATTTCTTCACAAGCTGGTATAAATCTCACTGATAATAGTAGAAGCTCCTCTTGGGCAGATTATGATGGAGATGGGTTTGAAGATCTATTTATCGCAAACTATTACACTGAATCAAGGTTATTTAGAAATAATGGTGATGGAACTTTTACTGATCGGTCTATGTTAGCCGGAATTTTTGTGAATGGACCTGCTTATTCTGGTGTTTGGGCAGATTTTGACAATGATGATGATATTGATTTATATGTTACATTATACGGGCAATCAAATATTTTGTACCAAAATGAAGGTGATGGAACTTTTTCTGATATATCATACTCATCAGGTACGAACGATGTTTCACCTTCAAAAGGTGCTAGCTGGGCAGACTTTGATAATGATGGGTTTATTGACTTATTCGTATGCAACTATGGATCACCGAATAGACTTTATCAAAATCAAGGGAATGGAACATTTATAGATATTTCTACATCATTTGGACTAGATTATTCAGGACAATCTCAGATAGGTGTCTGGATTGATTATGATAGTGACGGTGACCAGGATTTATATGTTGTGAATTGGAACAACGAAGCAAATTTATTTTATAGAAATGAATCTGGTATTTCATTTACTGAAATTGGAGCAAGTGTCGGTATTGCGGGATTAGAGAAAAGCAAATCAGCTTGTTGGGGAGATTTCGATAATGATGGTGATCAAGATCTTTATGTTGTAAATTGGCTAGACCAACCAAATAAATTTTACAGAAATGATACTCAAAGTTGTTTTACTGAAATCGGATCTATAGCCGGGATTGCGGATGAAGGTTACGGAAATGGAGCAAGCTGGTGTGATTATGATAATGACGGATATCTCGATTTATTACTGGTAACATGGATTGAGGATTCAAATTTATTATTTCGTAATTCAGGAGATGGAACATTTGAAGATTTTTCTCATATTGCCGGTATTGATGACATACCAATAGCAAGGTCTATTTCAATTTGTGATTATAATAACGATGGTTTTATAGATTGTTATGTTTCAGTAGATGCAGGTGAAAATATTTTCTATCAAAATACATTATCTAATAACAATTGGTTAAAGTTAACACTTGAAGGAAATCTTTCGAATCGTTCAGCAATTGGTACTAACGTTACAATCCAAAGTGGAAGGTTGATTCGATCATTTAGTATAAACAGCGGTGAAGGTTATATGTCCGGTAATTCATTAACTCTGGATATGGGTTTAGGTTCTCTTGAAATGTTAGATCAAATTGATGTTAATTGGCCAAGTGGAATGCAAAATACCTTATATAACGTTTCGTGCTGTCAGCACCTTATTATAACTGAGGATGTTATATTAAGTACTCCAGAGAGTATTTCAATCCAAATTGAAAATGATCAAATTACGATCTCCTGGGATGAAGTAACTGGAGCAAATTCTTACATTGTCTACAGATCTTCAAATGTTGATGGGATATTCACTCAAATTTCTGGTTCATTAAATGAATTTACGATTGATGGATATCGAGTCAGTTGGTCTGGAGCAATACAAGACACAAAGGGATTTTATTATGTTAAAGCGTCAACAGATAATTGGTATATGAATGTTGGAAAGAAAGATAACCAGAGACAAAAGTAAATAATTGATTATTCATGTACTAATGATGTTGTTAATTCGTTGCGATATATCTTTTTATTATCGTCCCGCTTCTCCCTTCCAGTGCATCCACTGCATGATTCAGGGATGTTATTATGGCTTTATCTCCACCTGTTTTCACAAAACGTATTGCTGCCTGCATTTTAGGTCCCATGCTGCCAGCAAGAAAGTGTCCTTCAGCAAGACACTTCTCAGCTTCCTCAACAGTTATTTCTCCCAATGCTTTTTCGTTCGGTTTACCATAATTTATACAAGCATTTTGTACATCGGTTAAGATCAGATAAATGTCTGCATCAACTGCTTGTGCGAGCACATTGCCAGCTTTGTCTTTGTCAATCACTGCTTCGAGACCGCTGAAAGTGCCATCGGGATTCTTTTTAACGGGTACTCCCCCGCCGCCTGAAGCGATGATAATCGCGCGAGCAGCAACAAGAGCTTGTATGCAATCTGCTTCGATAATAGTTTTTGGTTCAGGTGAAGGCACAACTCGGCGCCACGTTTTTTCACCTGCGGGCTTTACTTGTTTCACCACATATCTCTTTTTCTCTTTCAATTCAAGGGCAACTTCTTCTGTGTAGAAGGGTCCGACTGGTTTGGAGGGATCATCAAAATCGGGATCGTTCTCATCAACAAGGACCTGTGTGATGACTGTGGTTATCGGTATATCTTTCCCTTTTCTTAGGAAATAATCTCGAAGTATATTCTGGAACATATACCCGATCTGTCCCTGGGTCATTGCGCCGATCACATCTAGAGGTTGAGGGGGAACGAGTTCCTTTGCTTCTTCCTGCTGTATAAGAAGGTTACCTGCCTGCGGTCCGTTGCCGTGTGTAATGATGAGCTTATAGCCCAGTGCATTCATTTTTACAAGCTGGTCACATGTTGTTGCCACATTCTTGAACTGCTCTTCCGCAGTACCCTTCTCATGTGCCTGTTTTATTGCGTTGCCGCCGAGTGCGATGACAACGAGTTTTCTTTTATCAGTCATTGTTGAATCTCCATTTCATAAAATTAATATTTATACTCGATACATGGAATCTATTAATATGAAAATAACCAGCAGTTACCAGTATCATATCGAGCTTCGGTTGGAAGTAGCAATTGAATTTTAACATTCCGCCTATTGCCTTCTCCTCAATAGGAGAAGGTTTGGATGAGGTTTTAGTTCTGTTAAAATTAAATGTGCGGCAACTCACAATCGACTTATTAGTTGCAAAAAAGAATTAATATGAAACACACCTCCCTCCGCCAGCTGGCGGAGTACTCCTCTTCCGCCTTCATTTCATTATGGCGAGACAAGCAAGAGGAGATTTTCTCTGCCTGCCACGGCGTAGCGTAGCGAAGACGGGTTTCAAACTTCAACTTTCATTCCTGCGATAGTCATCGCCATTATCGCTTTCTGTGTATGAAGCCGGTTCTCGGCAATATCTACAATTATTGATCGGGGTCCGCTGGCAACTTCATCTGTAACTTCCTTACCTCTGTCAACAGGCATTGGATGTACAAAGAGTCCATTGTTGGTGCGTTTCATTCTTTCTTCTGTGCAAATCCAATTCGTAAGCTTGCTCGCTCTTTCGATCTCAGCTTCTTTTCCAATTTCATAAAAATCCGGTCCGAACCAATTTCTGGAATAAACGAATTCTACATCTTTGGTGTATGCTTCATCGGGATCTTGGCATATTTCAAATTTTCGTCCATTCTTTTCACAGTTGGCTTTTACTTTATCAATCTCTTCTTGAGGTAGATCATATCCTTTGGGATAAGCAAGACGCACATTCATTCCCATGCGGGAAGTTATCAGGAGATTCTCATGAACAGAGCAATAAGAGCGTGCAAGCGAGCCATGCGCCCAAGTCATAAGCACTGTTTTTCCTGTCAGATCACCTCTATGCTCCTGCATACCCATAACATCCGATAAACCCTGGCATG
>Ga0208902_1000270_pt1 | contig 29380 bp, 21 predicted proteins | sample AntAceMetag02UKH_FD_184767 | JGI IMG/M metagenome (GOLD analysis project Ga0208902, IMG submission 184767) | Saline lake microbial communities from Ace Lake, Antarctica - Antarctic Ace Lake Metagenome 02UKH (SPAdes) (version 2) | ecosystem: Environmental > Aquatic > Non-marine Saline and...
GGCTTCGGGACTGATATGGACGTCACTTGCTCCTTCTCTGACCGCCTGGGTAATGATGGAATTGACCAGGCGAATAATCGGCGGCTCCGCAGCCTGATCCTGGAGTGAACTTATCTGAACCTCTTCCACGTCTTCACTGCCGGGTTCGATGTCTATTTCGACATCGGCCATTTTCCCCAGCTCTTCCATAAAGCCGGATTGCACCCCATAAGTTAATCTGATCAGCTGGTTTATTTCCCGCTCGGAGCAAATAACAGGCGCCACCTCCATGCCGGCAATAAATTCAAGGGCATCAAGAGTATTGATATCCATGGGATCAACCATGGCTACCGTCAGAAGCTTCCCCTTTTTCCTCAGAGGGCTCACTTTATTTTTCTGGCAAATGTCAAAGGGAAGCAATTCTACCAGATCGGGCTCTATCGGATATTTGTCCGGGCTGTATCTGTTGATTTTTAATTGCCTGCTTAGAACATCAATAAGTTGATCTTCCTGAACCAGGTTCTGCTGGATTAAATACTGCCCAAGCCTGACACCGGTTTTCTTCTGGCTTAACAATGCCTGTCTCAACTGGGCCTCCGTCAACAACCCGGCTTCGGTAAGAATTTCCCCTAATTTTTTTCTCTTTTTCAAAATTAATTTTCTCCTTTACTCTCTACGCCAGTGTGCCGTCTCTGTGGGGCATAGAGGCTTCACGCCAGGGGAGGGGAAGGCCGGTTTCTTACGAGTCTGTCATTTCCAGATTCGCGAAAAATACTGTATCGTCTTCCCACTTCGAGACAATTTTCGAATCCACGGGAATAAGGGCAGGCAGCTCGTCAATAGCTTCCTGCGCTGACCTTTTGTCTAAAAAACCGCCTCTGATGAGTATCGAAAATTTGAGACCATCACGGTTATTCCAGTAAGGCAGTATCTGCATTGGGGGCAACTTGTCGGAATATTGCTGCAACAAAGTATGCGCGCTCTCAAGTTCGTCTTTCTTTCCTATCTGCACCCGGTATATTGAGGGGGAAGATTGCGATTCAGCGGAAATAACCGGAAAGCTTATGATATCTCCGGCCGTCACACGATTCAGATTCCTTATGCCGGGGTTGGCTTTTTTAACCAGTTCGCGATACTGGTTATTATAAAAACCATAAACAGTCGCTATCATTTTCGATACTATCCATCCCTTTTCCACTCTTAATCTACCCAATGTGTGAGGATATTCAGGAGTATTAATGGTTTCAAGAACAGGGTCGGGTGGAATTTCCGCTTCGGTATCCGTTGACGCGTTTGCTTCAACTTCTGCTGCTGCCGCACCTTCTTTCTTTTCCGGGGCAATAACCGGCTGCCCGGACTGAAGGGTTTTAAAACTGTCAACGGGCATGCTTTTTGTGTTTTTTACGGCCTCGACGCTTTGTTCAGAAGCCTTTGCCACATCAAAGGATTCCGGCTGTTCATTCGTTAAATGGACATACCTTTTTACATTGTCAATCCTTAGGCCCATAACGAGCAAGATAACAAGCAGACCGGCAAGTACTGTTGCTTTTACCCACGATATGGATTTCCTTCTGTTGAAATCTTCCCTGTGAGCACTGGCCCTGACCAGAGACCGGTTTACCCTGGTCCTGTTTTGAACAATAACCGCAAGAATGATCTGATGGCAGAGAGTTACTATTTTTCGCGGATAACCACCCGTGGCCCTGTATATGGACCACATGGCCGGATATGTAAAATGCAGAGGGTTTTCACCTGTTTTGCTCGCCTTCCTCATGCGGTAGCGGATCATCGACCGTGTATCGCCAAAATTCAGAGGGCCTAAATCATAAAGAAAATTGATCCGATCTGTAAAGTTGCTCCGCTCCTCAAGGGTTTTTCTGAATTCATTTTGAGCAAAAATCACAATTTGCAGTAATTTATGCTCGCTGGTTTCATAATTGAGAAATTCCCTTAATATCTCGAGGCAAAAACCAGGGATCTTCTGCCCTTCATCTATGATCAAAACAACGACATTTTCTTTGCTAGCACCCTGCTCGAGCAGATAGTTCTTTATTCTTTCCTTGAGCAGCCATTCCGTCACAGGCTCTCCGGCTTTTTCTCCCAAGTCAAACATTCTGCAAACAGCAGATAAAAACTCTATGGAATTATCAAAATAAGGATCAAGAAGAAGATGTGTCCTGATATCTCCACCGCCGTCAAATTTACCAATGAGTTGACGGCAAAGGGTCGTTTTACCGGTACCTACATTTCCAATTACGACATTCAGGCCTCGCCTTAAGCGTATCGCTAATTCCAGATTCTGGAGGCATTTTACATGCTGCGGAGATTGATAGAAAAACTCCGGTTCCGGAGAATTCGAAAAGGGTTCCCTGATAAGATTTAATATCTGATAATATTCCATTCACCGGCCCCTGGCCACTGACCACTGTTCACTGTTCCCTACTCACTGATCACTGTTCACCGACTCTCGCCTCATCCGCCAGGCCTGTTCCCATAATACGGGGGGTAATGAATATAAGCACTTCTTCCTTTGCGTCGCTTTTCGCTTCTGATTTAAAAAGCCATCCCAGGAAAGGAATGCTTTTAAGTCCCGGGATACCCGCGTCCGCATTCTGGATTGTTTGCTTGGTAAGTCCCGAAATGACGATGGTCTGACCATTCTTTACAATCAGGGTTGTGTCGGTCTCTTTTTGATAAATATAAGGATTCCCCTGGACGTTACGCGTGTCGTCAACCTCGTCTTTTTTGACGTTGATGACCATCTTCATGTTTTCCCCGTCGATGACATGGGGTGTAATCTCCAACCGCAGGACAACATCCTCGAACTTGACTTCCCGATTGCCATCCTTATCGACGGATACGTACGGCACTTTGGCGCCATTTTGGGTAAAGGCCGTCTGGTTGTCGAGCGTCGTTATAGATGGACTGGAAAGTATGTTGAGTTTCCCGTCCTTTTGAAGCGCGTTCAACTGCATATCAAGGATATTGCCGCCAATGGTTCCAAACATCAATCCGAGAGACCCAGCTCCCGTTGCTGACAATGCCGCTGCCGGAAAATTTACGCCAAAACCCTGGCCACTGATACCGGGCGAACCTGCCACGGGCGTATATCCTCCCTGCTGGGGTGCGCCCGTTCCACTTGAACCGCCCGGAGTCACATACAAATTATGGTCCCCGAGCCGCGGGGCATACATGCCGCCCCACTGAATTCCAAGATTTCGAGCTGTATTTTTTGTTGTTTCTATAATGTTCGCCTCTATCATGATCTGCGGTGTCGGTTTATCTATCTTTTCAATCATGGTGATAATCTTCTTCAGATTATCTCTCGTCGCCTGAATTATAAGAGAGTTCGTATGCTCACTGACCTTTACCGAGCCATAGGTTCCACCTTTTTCGTTTCTGGTCAGAAGCTCCGCCATGTTTTCGCCAAGCTTTTTGGTATCCGCAAAATCAACAGGAACAACCATTGTCATCAACGGCGCTTTCTCCCTTTGCTTCTCCTGCGCGTCTTTCATCTTCAGGTCATTCTCCAGATCCTGTACCGTTGCTATACGGATGATATTACCCTCCCATATATATGTCAGCATCTGGGAACGCAGGATACTGTTGAACGCTTCATCCCAGGGAACTTCTTTGAAATCCACACTTACCCGGCCCTGTATTTCCGATTTTATCAATATATTCTGCCGCACCGACCGTGCCAGCGCGCGAAGAACGGCGCCTACGTCAGCATCACGCATCTTAAGGCTCACTTTATCCTCGGGAAGAGCTTTTTCCTCGGGAAGTATATCGCCTTTCTTCATCCCCGGTTCAGGTGGTATTTCAATAGAACGGACCTTTACGGTGGGCGAAGCGTCCTTGGACTTCTGAGACAGTACCTTCCATTTCTCGAAAAATGGATCTTTTTTTACCTCTTTTGTGCCGGCACAACCGAAAAGCAATATGCCTGCCACAATGGCAACGACGAAATATCCAATCTTTTTTCTTGCGTTAAGTACTTTCAAAACCGCCCCCTGCAATGAAAAGGTTACTCTTCTGATAAAAATGGAATTGTTATTTTCTCTCCACTTGTTTTGTCTATAATGATTACACTGGAAGAATTTATGCGTCCTACTTTATATCCACTATTCTCCAATTCATCACCTGTCTGATAGTCCATCCCGTTTATAATGGCTGTCTTTCTTCCTCCGACCTCAAGATAACCGCTGTAGATAAGATTATCTTTCTCTATATTTTCTGTATATCCCTCTGTCTTTTCCGAATTAAATATGTCAGACGTGGAAAAAGGATCGTTTGTCCACTCTTCTTCGGCACGATCAGCAATGTAAGCTTCAGTTCTGGTAGATTCATCATCCTTTAACACATCTGAAATTTCTCTAACCAGTTTGCTTTCACTGGCTGTGCTAATCCCCTGACTGACGCTACGGTCCACAGCGACTGTCTCTGATTTTTTGGACGGCGAGGGAAGCAAGAGAATGTATGCGCCATACAGAGCTGCTAAAACTGCTGTTAAAACAATGATCTTTTCTCTCTTCGACATATCAGATCCTTACATACCCACTGTTCACTGACCCCTGATTTTACCCAACTCCCAGCCATAATTTCATTTTAAGTTCCTTATCAGCTGACCTTTGCTGGATTTCTATTTCTTCTATTTGTCGCACATATGGAACTTTTCCAAGTTCGGTCAGAAAATCACGCAAACCTGAAAAACTTCCTCTGACGGTCGCGTTGATCAATATGGAACCCTGTCCCTTTGAAATGGTTGTAAAGTCGGGATTTACCGATATAATTTCAGTATTGGATTTTCTTGCCAGTCCTTTGAATATTGACGGAATTAAATCAATATTGTTTTTAGGAAGTGAGCTTTTTTCAGGAAGAAAGAATTTATCCGGTGCTGACATTTCACTTTTTTCCAAAAGCTTCGTGTAGAGAGGCAAGAGTTCTTTTTGTGTTGTTATGCGCTGTTTAAAGTCGGCAATCTTCATGTCCAGATTATTTAATGACTTGTAGCAAGGATACAGGACTAAAAGGATGACGGCCGCAACGATAACTATAGAAATCAGCAGATAAATAACGCTGCGAACCGGGATCATGCCGTATCGAATTTTCATGTTATGCCCTCGCCGAATTTGACGTTGAGAATAAAGCGGAGCACCTCAACATTTTTGAAGGACTCAGAGTTACTTTTAGTAATCTTTGCCTGGCTGAACACGGGGGAGCTTTGCAATTTAAGGACATACGCTACAAGAGAATCTTCAAGTGAATTCATGCTGCCGGAAACAATGCCTTCCATTGTCACGCTGCCGACTCTTTTGCCCCCTTTTTCTTCCCCCGCCGGAGTTGTTCCCATATGAGCAGTCACATGAAGAAGGTGAATATTTGAAGGAGTGATCAGGGATAGTTCTTTGATAGCCGCAACCCCCAGATATCTTTCGCTGTATTCCCTTACATGATTCAAGTCATCTTTAACCTTCGAAACAAAAATGGGAATTATGGTTTCATCAACAACGATATTCTGTTTTAATTGCTGCTCAAGCTTTGTGATTACGGCCTTCTTTTCGTTGACTACACCTGACATCGCAAAGAGAACGACAACACAAATCAGCAAAACAACGGCGGCAGCCACAAAAATCAGGCGGTTGCCTTTTTCAATATTTGAGCGTGTTTCCTTGTTCTTGTACGTGAACAGAAGATTGGGAGTGTGTGATAAATCTGACAGCGCGGCGCCAAGAGCCGGCACGAGAGAAACCCTGTCAGAGACAGACAGGGCGGAAGTAATCTCACCGACAAGGGGACCTCCCGGTTCCAGAGGATCCAATACGCCTTTTACAATTCCCAGATCATTCCCTATGTAATCCACCAGAGGCTTGCGTACAGTTATCGAAGTTGAAATATATATGGCGCTTACTTTTTCATTCCCAAACGTCACCGTGGAATGTCGAAATGTTCTATCTATCTGTCTGACCAATCTGTCCAGGGCCGGGTCAATCCATTCGATAATATCTTTTTCATCGAAATTGAAATGTTTTCTGACATCTTCGGAAGAATGGGAATCCGGACTGAGGCCGAGCAGCACATTGCGCGCGTCTTCTATCTTCATAAAAGAATCCCCCGCAAAATCACCGGGCACAGGCGCTTCAATCCGTGATTCTTCAAACGAGACCCTATTTACCCTTTCATTATATCCTTCCATAAGTTCCTGGGCCATACTGTCTGATCCGGTCCTGATACTCCGGGTCATAACAAGGTTGCCTTTGGAAAAGATATTGATACGAGCCCGGTCCATTTCAATGTCGAGGGTAGCAACTGTCTGGTCAAGAGCTGGCATCCAATTTGTCTTAAACAGGTTTTGGATTCCAAAGGGAGCTATTGCCAGTCCATCCAGGGGATATCCGATATCCTCAAAAAGTCGCTGTATTTCCTTTACCTCTTGCCGCGGAGCGGTATAAACCATAGCTACCAACTTGGCCACTCCGTTTTCAATAACTTCGTCTCCTATCTCAAAATCAAGAATAACATCCTTCTCTTTAAAGGACATCGCCTTTTTTGCAGTCCATTTAACGGCACTCTCAATTTGTTTTCTTGCTACTTTTGGTATTCGAATGGAGGCTACTTCTACCCGGGCGGAGGACATATTTGCCCATAGTTTAAATTTCCCTGCGGGGCCACAGAATTTATGGAGTTCAGACCTCAAAAAAATCGCGAATTCGGGAGCATCTCTGGAAACATCCGCTTCTAATGGCAAAACACTGTGGTCAAGGAGTTTCCACATATTATCGGAAGATCGGGCAACCTTGATCAGCTTTAACATGTGGGGAGCGATATCGATACCGATTGAGACCGTCTTACGCGGTTGCAGCAATTCCGGGAAGGGTAACCTGCTTTTTTCCCCGGATGGAGGAGATCCGGGTGCTTTCACAAACTTGCTCGACGTTTTCTTGTTGCGTATAACATCAAGCAGCTTTTCGGTCGAAGAAACCTCTTTATTTGAAGTCAAATTCCTCTTCCCCCATTATCTTCATCAACTAAAAAATACACGCAAATATTGCTTCGCTTTACCTTATTAAATAAAAGGACGATTTTGGTTGAGGGTAACCGCTGTAAATCTGTCTAAACATTAGCCTATAAACGAAGTTTATTCAAGCGTTTTTTACATAACCATATGCAAGCAACACGGTTAATCAGTGGACAGTAATCAGGGAACAGTGGCCAGGGGGAAATTGTTCCACATTTTTCGTACTTCCAGCAATCAGAATTAATGCCCTTGAAAAACATCATTATTCAGTGTACTATCCACAACCATTAAGTTTTACAAGCGCTGGAAAACAACAGGTAAATCATCAAAATTCTAAAATTGATAGCCGTCCTGGAAACATACATGATCAAAAGCGAGCAAAAAAATGAAGCAGAAAAAACACGATACGAAGGGTAAAAAAAGAAAACGCGTACTATTAACGGATCGCCTGGTATTGATTGGACTTGGTCTTGGAGCATTTTACTGGTTAATCGATGCCGTTATCAACATTTTCCTGGCAAAATCGGGGCTCAACGCATTTCAGCTCCTCATTACTCCTCCGCCGAATCCAAGCTGGACGCGGCTGATAGTTTTATGCCTTTTTATTATGTTTGGCGCGCATGCACAGTTCACTGAAAATGAACGCAAGGACGAGACAGAACGAAGAGAGCAGGAGGCGGCCCTGCGTGAACGTTTCGAGAGGCTTCTCTCGCCCGATCTGTCCGAAATGGTAGTCTCAGGTCAGTTAAAGGTTGAAAAAGGCGGAGAGAACCGTGAAGCCACGGTAATGTTTGCCGATTTCCGTAATTTCACCAGAATAAGTGAAGAAACAGATGCAAAAGAAATGCTCAAAACAATCAATGAATATTTTGAGGTGATTGTCAATGTTGTATTCCGCCATTCGGGGACAGTGGACAAATTTATTGGCGACGAGATAATGGTACTCTGGGGTGCACCGGTTACGCGCGATGATGATCCGGTCCACGCTGTCCGTGCCGCTCTTGAGATACAATCTGAGCTTGCAGCATTTAATATGTCACGCGCGACAGAGGGTTTACTCCAGATTAGTCTCGGAATTGCAATAAACACCGGGAATCTGGTTGCAGGTTATATCGGTTCAACACGCACGATGAGTTACTCCGTAATAGGTGACGTTGTCAATATTGCACACGGGATATGCCCGGCCGCAAAAGCCGATCAGATCATTATTTCCGAAAGCACATATACTCAAGTGAAAGACGTTTTTGAAGTGGCGAAACTCGCGCCCGTCCGTGCCAAAGGCAAAAACGATCTGATTCCCGTATACGAAGTCCTTGGCGAAAAATCGTGATTGATGGTGTCGAAAATCCGTATTAATTCGGATTAATGAAAAAGGGGTTGCCGCCTTTTCAGGCGCAACCCCTTTTTCATTCTATGGTGCCGGAGCTCGGAATCGAACCGAGATGACCGTGAGGTCGGGGGATTTTGAGTCCCCTGCGTCTACCAGTTTCACCACTCCGGCTTGGCGGCTGATTATATATTCGCACCGCAAGTTGTCAAGAAAATTGTATTGACATTTTGTTGAACAGCATGTTAGGTTTCCGCCCTGTTAATGGGGCTGTAGCTCAGTTGGGAGAGCGCTTGAATGGCATTCAAGAGGTCGTCGGTTCGATCCCGTCCAGCTCCACCAGAAAAATCAAGGGATTGCGGGTAACCCGCAATCCCTTTTTTATGTGGGTGATCCACCCTTATTTAGTGGCGTCGGAAATTCTTTTCTGCGCCTCACGTGTTTCCTGTACCATTCGCTCGAACAGTTCAGATATTGCAGGTATATCATGGAGAAGGCCGGTGGCTTGCCCTACAGTAAGCACACCCTTTTTCACGTCTCCCCTTTCGGTTGCCAGGCTTATCGCTTTGAAGGCATTCGCAAGATAGGCCATCATTACCGAGTTCTTGACCCCCGAGAAAAGCACGCCGACAAACAGTTTGAAGTACGAAAGATCCAACATCTTTGCAATATCTCTGGAATTGATGAGTGCGGCAAGAAAATTGGGCATGCCCAGGAACCCTTTTCTGTATGCCTTGATAGCCGCCGGCGTTTTCAGTGAACGACAGCCCAGCCCGTCAAAGTAATTCCCGTAAATTGTATCGGTTACTCCCTTTTCGAGGGAGAGTTTTTTATAGCTCTCGTGGAGTCCGCTTTCCTGTGTGGCCATCAGGCGTGTTCCCATCGATATGCCTTCGGCTCCGAGCGCCAGTGCGGCAGCAAGTCCTCTGCCATCCGCGAAACCACCCGCGGCTATTACAGGGATGTTCACCGCATCCACTATACTGGGGACCAGTACCAGAGACGTTGCGTCGCCTCCATGTGCGGCTGCTTCATATCCGGTAGCAATAAGACCATCCGCGCCCTGTTTTTGTGCCGCAAGCCCATGACGTTCATTAACAACTGTGGCAACAACCTTTCCACCGTATTTGTGGGCGGCTTTTGCTATCCAGTCTCCTTTGCCGAGGGAAAAGTTAATGACGGGGACTTCTTCTTCAAGGAGCACCTTCGTGTTTTCTTTCGCTCCCGGAAAAAGGAGTGTTGCATTCGCGCCGAATGGTTTATCCGTAAGTTCCCGGATTTTGTGGATAGACTTTCTCGTTTCTTTTACACCCAAAGGCCCTGTAGCCAGGATGCCCAGTCCGCCGGCATTGGAAACAGCAGCTACCATTTCAGGGATACTGACCCAGCTCATTCCGGCCAGCATTATGGGGTACTTGATTCCAAAAAGTTCAGTCATCCGTGTTTTCATAAAAGGCTCCTTCTCGCATTTTTTGCCTGCATACGGCTATGACAGTAGCTTTTATATGTTTAAGGAATTTGTGTCAATCGGAATTTTATGGCGGCATTTTACAGCGCTGAAAATATCCAGGAACATGTCCCGGACTTTTACTGGCATGGAAAATCCACGCTATCAGACTTAGCTATTGTAACGGTGCTACAAGATTGAATGAAAACATGGAAAGGGGTATTTCAGGCTGGAAAATTCCGGAACTCTTGATTCTATGAGCTTGCGGTCTTCAAAAGACAAAAACCGCAAGCTCACTATATCTTATTTCAGGGTTTAAGCCGGGAAAACAGGAGGGAATTTCCGGTTTAATTGACTATTTGAATAAGCATTTTTCATGCCATTAGTGCTAACTATATGATATTGAAGGATATAGATGAGAAACCATTCCTGAATGAGGACATTTCCAGCGGGGAAAATGTCGAAACTTTCAATGGTGATATACCCCAGAAACTAATGAATTTAAGTCGGTTACGAACATATCCATCAGAAAGATCCGACGAAATTGTCGGGCAAAGATGACTCCGGGAATAACAGCTCCGGATTTTCAAACTATTATACAGGTATAAGTTGTGGTATAACCACGGCGCGTAATCGAAAAAACGCTTATCCGAAGGTAATGAAAATGAAACTGCCAAAAGATACAGACTGGAATAGTTTATCACTGGAACATAAAAGGGCTTTCCTGCGTCCCCTGGTAGTGGCACTTATCATAGGGCTTTTCCTCTCTCTAATACTTGTCATGGGAATTATGGACCTGGGGCGTCTTGATAAAACACTGGCAGGTTTTATGGAAAACAGGGGGCTTGATATTATAACAACCGTGGAAAACATAGCCCAGGAAAATCTTGACTATCTGCGACAGGCCCTTAAAAAAGGCGCGAAAGATGATGATGTTGTTGCCCCGTTCAAGGGAAAAGTGTTTTCCCCTCAAGAAGCTCTCGTCAAAGACCTTATAGTCCTGGCACGTGAAATTGATGCCAGGTGGAGGGCCGGACAGCTGAGTGAGGAAGGCCTGAAAGAAATTGCCGAACGTGAGAAGCTGTGGTTTGTTGCCGTTCTCGATGGAGGAAACAAGGTAGTCTTGAAAAGTGGGGAGTTTCTCAAGGAATTTTCACCTGGAACGAATTATGTTGCGACCTGGAACAAAGATATGATCATAGATCTCTTTTACAGGTTTGGAAAACTCAACGAGATGGGATACATTACTCTTCGTCGCAAGGATGGAAGCGGTGCCATATTGATAGCCCTTAATGATGAAGGACTTCGCAGCTGGTGGGGCCCCAGAATTGTCATAAAGAAAGCCATCGAAGAGGTTGGAGGGGATCAGCAGGGACTGGACCATCTTGTGGTAATAAACAGGTCTGGCAGGATACTGGGCCAGGCTGGTAATGTTCAGAAAAAGTTCAAGGATGTGGATGCTGCTGCTCTCGATGTGCTGAAAGGAAAGATCGAAAAAACGAGCCGCAGAATAACCTTTGGAGCATCCGAGCTTCTTGAAATTACAGTTCCGGTACGTCTTGACGGAAAGATTGTAGGATTCGCCCGTCTCGGCCTTAACCGGGAGAGCAGCGACAGGATATTAAAGGAAAACAGAAACAGAATGATAATTTCCATGATTTTCATTATGGCAATAGGTATCCTGTCGATGTTCGCCCTTTACCGCGGTCAGAAAAGATACTCACTGAGAATGGAAGAGATGGGAAAACGTCTCCATCAGGCTGAAAAGCTGTCGGCGCTCGGTCAACTCGCGGCCGGAGTAGCTCATGAAATTCGTAATCCCCTTAACGCAATCAGCATGGCCAGCCAGAGAATCCGGCGTGAATACTACCCCGATGAAGAGGAAAAGAAAAAAGGATTTCAGTATATTACAGGAATTATCAGTGAAGAGATAAAACGTTTGAACAGAATAGTAGAGGAATTTGTCATATTTTCCCGAAGCCGCCGCCTGGAGTTCAGCAACCATTCTGTTACTTATGTATTAGAGCGAATGGTTGATCTCATAAGAGAGGAGGCCAACCTCAGAAAAATTGACATAAAAACCGTCTGGGAGAACAGCAATTCATTCATAATACCCATGGATGAAGACAAGCTCAGGCAGGCATTCTATAATATTTTTAAGAATGCAATGGAGGCAATTCCCGACAGAGGCACCATCACTATCTCTGTTGAACCGAGTGGAAAGGATATGATAAGCATAAAAATATCAGACACCGGATGCGGATTGACGCCTGATGAGATAGACCATATATTCAACCCGGAATATACAACAAAAGAAAAGGGCCTGGGCCTTGGGCTTGCTATGGCACACGAGATAATAAGAGGTCACGGAGGAGAGATTCATGTTGAAAGTGAAGTGGGATCTGGAACAATCTTTGTGGTCCTGCTCCCGGTGAAAAACAGAGAGAAGGACAAAGCGTAATGGATAAATTGAATATACTGATCATTGAAGATGAACGGTTTCAAAGAGAAATGCTGAAGGGTTTTCTCGCAGGGGAAGGGCACCGTGTTGCGGAAGCCAAAGATGGAAATACTGCTATCCGACAGGTGCAGGATGGTCATTTCGATTTGCTCCTTCTTGATTTTAAGATGCCAGGGATGAACGGAATTGAAGTGCTGGAGAAGATAAAAAACATCAACCCGGAAATCAGCGTAATAATGATGACAGCGTACGGCACAATAGAGACGGCAGTCGATGCCATGAAGCTTGGTGCCGTGGACTATATTCCCAAACCGATCGATCTGGATCAGTTGCTTACCCTTGTTAACAGAATTTCAGAACGACAGACTCTCATCAGAGAAAATGAGATTCTTCGTCAGAAAGTGTGGAAGAAAGGATTTGCTCAGGAACAGATTATCTACAAAGATGCCGGCATGGAAACCATAATTAACATGGTCGGGAGGGTAGCGTCGAGTCGAGCTACAGTATTGATCATGGGAGAAAGCGGAACAGGCAAGGAACTGTTCGCAAACCTGGTTCACGCAACAAGCCCCCGTTCAGAAAAACCTATGATCGTAGTAAATTGCGGGGCCCTGCCCGAAACCCTGCTGGAGAGTGAACTTTTCGGTTATGAAAAGGGAGCGTTCACAGGGGCAACAGCGCGAAGGATGGGACGGTTTGAAGAGGCGGACGGAGGCACACTTTTCCTCGATGAGATTGGAGAACTTTCTCCGCCCGTTCAGGTGAAACTTTTGAGATTTCTTCAGGAGCGCGAATTCCAGAGGCTGGGCGGAAATCAAACCATACAGGCGGATGTCAGAATTATAAGCGCAACAAACCAGAACCTCGAAGAAAAGGTAAAAGAGGGAACCTTCCGGGAGGACCTTTATTACAGGTTGAATGTGGTCTCCATAACCGTTCCTCCTCTCAGGGACAGAAGAGGGGATATCTCTGTATTAACAAAATATTTCATAAAACGGTTTTCCGCGGAAAATGGTAAAGACATAAAAGGATTGAGTAATGAGGCCATGGATATCCTCATGAAATATGATTATCCGGGCAATGTGAGGGAGCTGGAAAATATTATCGAGAGGGCGGTAGTTATAACAAGAGATCAGGTTATATCCATAAGAGATTTGCCATTCGAGGAGATTTCTCCCCAGCATTTTGCCGATTACAAGGAGGGAGGAGCTCTCAGAGACGAGATAGAATCCCTGGAACGCAAGAGGATAGAGCAGGCTCTGGATGAAACCGGAAACAATCAGACAAAGGCAGCGGAACTGCTGGGGATCACCGAGCGAACGCTCAGGTACAAACTCAAGAAGTACAACTTCAAGTAGTGGATGGTTACACATGGAGAAAAAAGGATGACAGATAACGATTCGGGTGAAAAAATAGCGGCGGCCGAGATGATTCTGGCTTCCAAAAGGCTCGTGGTGTTCACCGGAGCTGGTATCAGCACCGAATCGGGAATCCCTGATTTCCGGGGGCCGGGAGGAATCTGGACAAAATTTGATCCCGACGATTTTACCATACAAAAATTTCTGAGGAGCGAAGAAACCCGAAGGAAGCAATGGAAGATATTGTCAGAGGGAGGCCTGCTCTCGAATATTGAGCCAAACAGGGCCCATCTTGCCATTGCCGAATTGGAAGAGATGGGCAGGCTTGATTGTATCATCACGCAAAATATCGACAATCTTCACCAGAAAGCTGGGAATTCCCCGGACAAAATTTTCGAACTGCACGGAAACATGCAATGGGTCAAATGTCTGGATTGTGGTGAGCGATACCAGGTGGAACAGATCAGAGAAAAATTAAAGGATGGTGTCGAGGTGCCCGAATGTGAAATATGCCACGGTATTCTCAAACCCGATGTCGTGTTCTTCGGGGAAGCCCTTCCCCCTGAAGTGCTGGATGTCGCGACAGCTCATTCCATGCGTTGTGATCTGTTTCTTGTTGTGGGGTCTTCCCTCGTTGTACATCCGGCGGCCTTCATGCCGGCATATGCCAAAGAAGCGGGCGCGCGACTTATTATAGTTAACATCGGCGAAACTCCATACGACTTCAGTGCGGACATACTCATCGAAGGAAAGGCCGGTGATGTGATGTCGGAGATAGTGAAAAGAGTCAGGGAAAAGACGTAAACGGAGAAAGGCATGTGCCTGATACTTTTTTCATACAGGACCCATCCCGTATATCCTCTTATCCTAGCGGCAAACCGCGATGAATTCTACGAGAGGCCCACGGCACAGGCCTCTTTCCGGGAAGAAAATCCCGATATGCTGGCCGGGAAAGACTTGAAGGATGGTGGAACATGGCTCGGCATCACAAAGACCGGGCGCGTGGCGGCTATTACAAACTTTCGGGATATCCGCAACTTGAAGGACGGCGCACCGTCACGAGGAAGCCTGGTCAGTGAATTTCTTAGCGGCAATGAAGATCCGGTAGAATACATTCAGAACATAAGGCAAATTTCCGACAGGTACAACGGCTTCAATCTGATCCTGGGTGACAGGAGCGGCTTCTTCTGTTTTTCAAACGCGGGTGGTGTATTTCACGAAATATCTCCCGGGATACACGGACTCAGCAACCACCTGCTGGATACCTCCTGGCCGAAGGTGGAACGTGGCAGGGAATTGTTAGACAGCCTGATATCAAAGACCGGAAACCCTGCACCAAATGAGATATTTCATATACTTGCCGACACTTCCAGGCCTGACGATGAATACCTCCCGGATACAGGGATAGGACTCGAATGGGAAAGGCTTCTCTCTTCGATCTTTATACAGAGTGATATATATGGCACGCGGTCTTCCACCATAATCTTCGTCGACAGAGAAAACAATGTCACATTTATTGAAAGAACGTTCATCTCCGGACCCGGCAACTATAAGACAGCGGAATTCAAGTTCCAAATGAACCCGGGGCTGTTTTAGGGAGATCTCCTGAACGTGAGGGGTGAAAAATCCTTATCTGCACAAAGGCACAATATCGAGAGCTTCCTGCGTGATCCTGTCAACCACGGTCTGAAGCCATCCCGTGCCGAAAGACAGAGTGTTATCGCCCAGTGACTGGATGGTTCTTACGTATCCCGCCTCCACATTTTTTCCAGCATGAAGCGCGTCAAGAAACATGTCACGTTTCTCCAGGGCGGTGATTTCCTCCAATCCTTTTGTGAGACATTCTTCAAGCTGTGGCCAGTTATTAAACAATTCCTCCTCCAGATCAAAGGCGAATCCTCTCTTCTTTCCGTTTAAGATGTCTCTGCCGATCCTTACAGATTCTTTCATATTTTCGGAAAACGCCTTGAAACGTTTCAACCTTTCTCTGAGAGCCATATCCAGTTTTTCAACTGCCCCTTCATGCAATTCCCGGCCGAACTCATGAGTGTGGAAAAAAGAGGGGCGGACGTGCAGGTACCATTGCTTCAACGCAAGCAGGTTTGCGATATACCAGATATTGTTGCGGACCTTTCTGCCTACATCACAGTAAAGCCCCCGATAGAATTCTTTCTCAACGAAGGCGTCGCTTTCTCCTGCCAGGAGCTTTCCACCCTCGGGACAATCTTTCCTGCAGATAGTCCCCGCCGCTATCACGGTACCATGCCCGATTCTTACAGGTCCCACCAGACCTCCCTGACCACCCAGGAAGATGGGGTTTTGATTCAGCATCACGCCCGTCGGGACATCTCCAATCAGCGACGCGGTTGCCTTATCCTGATTGGGTGTATAATTGAAATGGATGTAGGAACTTCCCACCTCGCTGTGGTTTTTGCCGTCTGTGCCTCCGGACATGAGACAATCGCAAAAATTTATAAGGCTGCCCAGTGTCACAAAGGGAAAGAGGATGGTCTGCTTCAGGCCAACTGTATGAGCCGCTCTAACCTCCTCTTCAAGGATGCACCCATCTCTCACATGTGCACCATACGCCATCTCCACACCATCCAGAAAAACCGATCCTTTGAAAAATCCTCCACCCAGCTTCACACCCCGGCCAAGCTGGCAGTCAACCACAGTGGCCGGCGCTTCATAACCCAGCTTTGTATCGGCACAGATAAGCGTCTTACCTCCATACAACTTCGTTCCGCTGTGCAGGACAACTCCACTGCCGGATATCCTCTCTATCTGAATATCCTCACCAATTTCCACTGAATATGGATTGGGAATCTTGACCCCCTTCTCCATCAGTTTGATGATCTTGTCCGGCAATATATATTCCCTATTCATTATGTATCCTTTCATTGTTTATACCGTGCTTTTTTATCACTACTTTTTTCAAACTTTTTCAGGTAGACAAGCACGGCGGTAAGCGCCGCCTGTGTCATCCCCGATATCCTCTGGGCCTGTCCTATGGAAACCGGTCTTATAGATGACAGTTTTTTCCTCAGTTCATTTGAAAGACCCGGAACGGTCGAATAGTCAAAACCGGGAGGTATCTTTTTATTCTCCAGCCCTTTGAATTTTTCGACCGACTCAAACTGCCGCTTTATATATCCCTCATATTTGATCTCTATCTCCACCTGTCTCTTTACTTCCCTGTTGGGAATCTCTTCCCATCCGTCCAGGACTTTCAGGTCATCGTACCTCAGCTCCGGTCTCTTCAATAAATGGTGAAATGTGACGGGGTTTCTGATGGGAGCTGTATTCAATTCACACAGCGTCTGATTTATCCCGGGGGATGGATAGATCTTTCTGGCTGAAAGATCCTTTATGCGCAGATCAATCTCGCGAACCCGCTCCTTCAGGTCATTATAGTTATCATGGGAGATCAAACCCAGGTCACAACCCTTTCCCATAAGGCGAATGGTCGCGTTGTCCTCTCTTAAAATCAGCCGGTATTCCGCCCTGGATGTAAACATCCGGTAGGGCTCATCAACTCCCAGCGTAATCAGGTCGTCAACAAGTACCCCCATATAGGCATCACACCGGTCAAGTATAAATGGTGGTCTTTTCTGCACCGCCAGAGCGGCATTGATGCCGGCCCACATTCCCTGAGCGGCTGCCTCTTCATAACCGGATGTTCCGTTTACCTGCCCGGCCAGGTATAATCCTCTGACAATCTTTGTCTCGAGAGTCTGCGCAAGCTGGGTAGGCTGTACGAAATCATATTCTATGGCATAGGCATTGCGCATTATCTCCGCGTTCTCAAGGCCGGGCACGGAATGGACCAGCTTTTCCTGAAGTTCCAGAGGGAAGCTGTTACCCAGGCCTTTAGCGTAGATCTCTTCCGTTTCAAGACCCTCAAATTCCAGTACGACGGGGTGGCTCTCCTTATCGGCAAATCGCATCACCTTGTCTTCGAGTGACGGGCAATAACGCGCGCTGACCCCCTTTATGGCGCCGGAATAAAGGGATGATTTATTGATATTGTCCCGTATAATCTTGTGTGTTTCCCCGGTGGTGCTGGAAAAATATGATGGAAGTCGCTCTTCTCTCAGTTTGTTTGTTGTGAAAGAAAACGGCTGCGGGTCGGGATCGCTGTCTTGCCTTTCAAGAACCGAAAAGTCAATAGAGGATGCACGCAATCTCGGCGGAGTGCCGGTCTTCATGCGTCCCATCTCGAAACCCATTTGCCTGAGGGAATCAGCCAGACCTATGGAGGCAATTTCTCCAGCCCTTCCCGCGGATTGGCGGGACGTGCCTATATGAACAAGACCGTTAAGAAACGTTCCCGTGGTTATCACCACCGTCTCTCCGCTGTAGAAAAAACCGGTATTATCGACCACTCCCGTGATCTTTTTCCCCTCGACAATAATTCTATCCACGAGAGCCTGCCTGACATAGAGATTTTGTTCTTTTTCCACAACCCCTTTCATGGCAAGCCGGTAGAGTTGCTTGTCGCACTGCACGCGGGAAGACTGGACAGCGGGCCCCTTGGAACTGTTAAGGAGCCTGAAATGGCAGGCCGTTCTGTCGGCTATCTTTCCCATCTCACCCCCGAGGGCGTCGATCTCCTTCACGAGCTGTCCCTTGGCGAGTCCCCCTATGGCGGGATTACAGGGCATCAGGGCGATTGAATCAAGATTGATACTAAAGAGCAACGTCCGGCATCCCATTCTCGCCGCGGCAAGCGCCGCTTCACAGCCCGCATGCCCGGCGCCGACAACTATAACATCAAATTTTTCCGGAAAACTCATACATACACCTGCATATAATACACTTGAATTAACGACAGCAGTCTAATAGCATTAGCTGTAAAAAGACAATAAAAAAATGAGGAATGCGCATTGCACACGGTAGAGATGACCATGCCAAAACCGGATTTCTGGAACAACTCAAAGAGATATTACGATCTGAAAAGCTTTTTTATCAACACATTCGGATGCAAGGTTTACAAACTACAGATAGATGCCGGATTTACCTGTCCCAACCGTGACGGGAAGGTAGGGGTAGGTGGGTGCATTTACTGTGACGGCCGCTTTTCAAAACTCAGGCAAATGGGGCCACTTCCATCCGTGACTGAACAGATAGAAAAGGGCAGGGAATTCTACAGGAAGAAAAGGGGAGCGCAAAAGTTCATTGCCTATTTTCAGACTGCCACAAACACCTATGCCCCCCGCGACAGGCTCAAGGTACTTTATGATGAAGCCCTGTCACAGGACGATATAGTGGGCATATCTGTCGGCACAAGACCAGACTGCGTACCGGACGATGTAATCCGCCTGTTTGAGGAGTACACGAAAGATCATCACGTATGGCTGGAATACGGACTTCAGTCCATTCATGACAGGACTTTGAAGTTCATCAACAGGGGACATGATTCAAAGACTTTTCTGGATGCCGTGGAACGAACCGCAAACAGAAATATCAACATCTGCGTTCATATCATTGTCGGACTGCCGGGGGAAACAAGAGAGGATATTATTCAAACGGCAACGACAGTAGCATCTCTGCCGGTTCAGGGCATAAAGATACACCTGCTGCTGGCCCTTTCCGGGACCCCCCTCGGGGCTCTTTACGAGAAGGGTAAAATAAGGATGATAACGAAAGAGGAATACGTCTCCACTGTCTGCGATATCCTTGAGATACTGCCCCCGGAAATGGTGATACAAAGGCTGACCGCGGATGGATACAGAGATATCTATCTGGCTCCTGACTGGGGGATAAACAAGATGTCCGTTCTGAACTCTATTGACAGCGAGATGGAACGGAGGAATTCCTGGCAGGGAAAATTGACAATCAGAGAAAAATAAAAAAGAGGTAACTGTAAACGGTTACTGACGGGAAAATAGAGCAAATCACTTGCTCTCGTTTAAAAACTGATCTGTGGGTGAGGATATTTACTGTCAATCAAGATTTTTATCTCTTCTTTGTCCCTTTCTTTTGTTATTGGTTCAACCCTGCTTATGTAGCGTCCCGAATCGTCTTTTGTGTCTTTCCAGGAGATAATATAGCCCGGAATTCTAACAAAGCAGCAGCCACCCACACCACAGCAGGAACTGTCTACAACGCCCACTCCTGCCAGATACAGGACCTCTCTTTCCTTGAAGGGGAGCAGCCCTTCCTCTGTGTACATATAATATCCGGAGATGGAATATATCTCGCTGTTCAATTCTTTGTGTACATATTCTTTCATGTTTTTGCACCCATCAGAGGGGTATGGCATGCAGCGCCCCTGCTATTTTCCAATACAAAAATTTGAGAAGATCCTGTCCAGGACATCTTCGCTTGTCGTCTCTCCGGCAATATCACCCAGGTGATCAAGGGCGGCCCTGATGTCAAATGCGGCCAGTTCAAGGGAATCTTCCCGTGAAATATTGCCTTTTGCCGCTGCAAGAAGTTCCACAGTCTTTTCAAGTGCGTTCTTGTGACGAAGGTTTGTCAGGATAATATCCGATGCCATATGTTGCCCGCTGTCTGATGCCATCGAGTAAATTTTTTCTTTCAGTTCAGAAATACCATCTCCATATTTCGCGGATATCCACAGCGGTTTCACGCCGGGTATTATATCATTTATTTCAGCATCTGTTATCTTGTGTGAAAGATCTGATTTGTTGATGGCCAGCACCATTCTTTTATTTTTATTTCTGTTTATGACCTCGAAATCTTCATCGGCGAAGCGGGTATTACCGTCTATGAGAATAATAACCATGTCCGCCGCCAGGGCCTTTTCCCATACAAATTCTATCCCCTCTTTTTCTATGGTCTCCGCGGACTTTCTGACCCCTGCTGTATCGGTCAGCTTTACGGGGATTCCCCTGATGCTGATTGTTTCTTCAATAAAATCTCTTGTGGTTCCCGGGATGGAGGTAACGATGGCGCGTTTTTCACCGAGAAGTCTGTTCAGGAGGCTTGATTTTCCTACGTTGGGTTTGCCTGTGATTACAACATTAAGGCCGTCTCTGAAAAGTTTTCCCTCTTTATAGGTTGAAAGGATGTCATTTATGAGAATGATCACATCCTCCACATCTTTGGATATGTTGCGATGGGAGTTGGAGGATATATCTTCTTCAGCGAAATCTATCGAAGATTCAAGAGACGTGAGTATCTCAATCAGACTGGAACGTATGGGTTGCAGTTTCTTTGACAGGCTGCCTTTGAGTCCGGAGAGGGCAAGCGCGCGACCCCTGTCCGTTCTCGCGGTGATCAGGTCCATAACTGCTTCTGCCTGTGACAGATCCAGGCGTCCGTTGAGGTAGGCTCGTTTGGTAAATTCACCCGGTTCCGCCGGACGGCCCCCCGCCTTTATCACTTCATCCAAAACTGTCTGTAGGATAAGATGTCCGCCGTGGCAGTTTATCTCCAGGGTATCCTCTCCAGTGTAGGAGTGGGGTTTTCTCATCAGGGTAAGCAACACTTCGTCGATGATGCAGCCTGTCTCAGGTGATATGATGTCACCATGGTACAGATGGTGGGTTTCCAAAGAATCCGTGCCTGCCGCCGGTCTGAACAGGATTCGGCAGATCTCTTCCGCATCCGGTCCGCTTACCCTCACAATACCGATTCCCCCCACACCATGTGGCGTGGCTATTGCCGCTATTGTGTCATTTTTTACCAGCATTGCGTGACTTTCGGTGCTCTGCTTTAGAGTTTTTATTTACAACAAATGAGCTTTTGTGCAGATGTTAGTATCAGCTTAAGCAAATGCGAAGTCAGAATATGAGCGGAAGAATTTTTAATCCTGATCTCTAACCCCTGATCCCTGACCCCTGTTTGCAGTTTTGCCGTCTTTGTTCGGTACGATGATAATTTTTCTAAAAGCGCCTTCTCCTCGACTCCTTGTGATCAAATCGCTGTCATTTTGCAATGCCATGTGTATTATTCTGCGGTCGTGCGCGCTCATAGGATTTACGGTGACGGGCCTTCTTATTCTTTTTGCTTTTTCTCCCAGTTTTTCAGCCAGGGCTGTAAGATTTCCTTCTCTTTTCTTTCTGTAATTTTCCGTGTCTAAAGCAACCCTTTTCCCGCCATTGCCGTTCTTGTTCAGCACCCTGCTTGTAAGATACTGTATGGCGTCCAGGGTTTGTCCCCCTCTCCCTATTAGCAGGCCGCCTCCGTCTCCCTGAATGTTAAGGGCAATGTGGTCCCCGCTTTCTTCTGCCGCCACGGGAAAATCGAGCCCTATGCGCGAGAGTAAGCCCTCAATAAATGCCTTTGCTGCAAAAGCGGTGTCAAGATCTGCCTCCATGTTTTTCTTTGGCTTTTCCCCCGGTGAGTTATCCATACCAATATCAATTGACAGGACACGCGCCCTGATGCGGGCCTTTCCTACTCCCAGAAAACCCAGAAGTCCTGATGATCCTTCGGAAATTATCTCGATATTCAGTTTTTCTCTTGGCAGGTTAAATTCATCGCAAGCCCTTTGTATGGCTTCATCTATTGTTTTCCCATCTATCTCTAACACGTCTTTCATCTCTTCGATTACCTCATGTATCAAGGATTTTTCTTATTTATGTAATACTGCTGTCCGATACTCAACACGTTGTTGAATAACCAGTAAATTACCAGCCCCGACGGGAAATTGAGAAAAAGGAACGTAAATACAACAGGCATCCACATCATCATTTTTGCCTGCATTTCATTTCCTCCCGGCTGGGGACTCATCTTCTGCTGCAGAAACATGGTTGCACCCATGACGATCGGCGTTATGTAATACGGATCTTTGGCTGAAAGATCCTGTATCCAGAAAATGAATGGTGCGTGCCGCAGTTCTATGGAGTAGAGCAGTGCCCTGTAAAGCCCGAAGAAAACGGGGAGCTGGAGCAACATGGGAAAGCACCCGCTCATCGGGTTTACTTTGTTTGCTTTGTAAAGAGCCATGGTTTCCTGCTGGAGCTTGGCCTTGTCATCTTTGTATTTTGCCTGGAGTTTCTTCATCTGGGGCTGGAGTTTCTGCATCCCCCTCATGGATTTGTAGCTTATATTCCCCAGTGGCCAGAAGACAAGCTTTACGAGTATGGTAAGGATAATGATCGCAATTCCGTAGTTGTGCACATATTTGTCGATCCACCTGAGTGCCTTGAGGAGTGGAATGGAAAGCCATTTTACCCATGATCCAAAGTTAACGGAGTTTTCAAGACCGACATTCTGTGCCTGAAGCCTGTTATACTCCTTTGGACCAACATATAAAACATATCTGAATGATCCCGATTGACCGGGAGGTATAACATTTTTGGGCCCCTGGAGGGCCGTGACAACCACATCTTTCGAATCTTTAGAAACGACAAAGTTGGTGAGGGATGGTTGTTCCGGTATCATGGCCGCTATGAAATATTTTGTTTCGAATCCTCCCCATGATACATCCGGTCCGTTGAACTTTTTTGCCCCCATTTTCTTTATCTTTTCAGAGACGATCTTGTTTTTTACGTATGATGTGGGACCTTCGTGGCTGTATCTGCTCGTTTTTTCAGAAGGGTCAACATACCGGTTCCATTCAATGAGGGCATTTTCCCGTATGGTGTCATCTGACAGATTAGTAAGCTTGACCTCAAGATCGAAGTAGTATTTATCCGGATAAAAGGTGTAGATCTTATCCACCTTTATCTCGCCTGGATATGACCAGGAAAAGACCAGATCTTTTGCATTCACGGCATGGGTAAAATCTATGGAGTCCAAATTTGATTCGTATATTACATCCACCGGGATATCTATGCTGGATTCCGGAAAAGTTGTAGTAAGGGGACAGTCTGTGCTTTCTCCCACGTCGACCAGTTCTACCAGAGGCGATTCCTTGTCCATAGTCTTACGGTAATTTTTCAACTTGAAAGATTTTAAGCCCGCACCCCTGGAGCTGACGATGGCTGTATACATGGGGCTTTCTACAATAATATCCTTTCCGGCTCCCTTGCCTTCGTCTTTTTTAACCAGTGATTTCCGATGGTCAATTATAGGTGTTGCATCTGTGCTCCGATCACCGGTAATTTCCTGAGGGATAAATTCCGTTTTGCCGGTTGTCTCTCCTGTATTCTGAACAGATTCACCCGGTGTGCGGGGAAGGGGTTTCTGAAAAAAATACTGGTATCCCATTAATAACGCTAATGATAAAACAACGGCAAGAAGTGTTCTCTTGTCCATTAAAAACCTCCATGATTGACTATTTTACTGGATCGTACCCACCGGGATTGAAAGGGTTACACCTGAGTATACGCAGAAACCCGAGAAAGGTCCCCCTGAAAGGTCCATAGCGCTTAATAGCCGTTATGGTATATTCAGAGCATGTAGGATAGAAACGGCAACTCTGAGGAAAACAGGGAGATATAACTATCTGGTAAAACCTTATGAAAAACACTAAAGTATTTTTTAAAATCCGCATGGGCGCTGTTTTTTTTTAAAGATATCGGCCAATTCCAGACATACATCCCGGTATTTCAGGGGGGACACATCCTTTTTTGCTATTATCACCATGTCCTTTGAATCAGGCAACTGATCTTTATTTAATCTGAAGAACTCTTTTAAAAGGCGTTTGATCCTGTTTCTCTTTACCGCATTTCCCACTTTTTTGCTGACTGCTATTCCAAGCCTCTTTTCTCCGGATGGATTGGGGCTCAATATAACAGTGAAATTGTCTGAGTGGATCCGCCGTCCCCTTTTATATATGTTTAAATAGTCTTTTCTCCTGCGTACGCGTTCCTTTTTCCCGAAGACTTGTTTTTCCATTTGATCCGGGGGTTCACCCCAAGTGCCACGGAGTGTTCTATGGGCCCGATACCTTGAGAACAGGGTTTAAACGGCAAGCCTTTTTCTTCCCCTTGCCCTTCTTCTGCTCAGGATCTGTCTCCCCCACCGCGTCGCCATTCTGGCCCGAAAACCGTGTGTTCTTTTTCTTTTGGTATTGCTTAATTTAGTTAAATTCTTTTTCATCAGTAGAAGCCTCTCTCAATATGTGTAAGCTGCACCTTTCACCACAATTTAAAGTATTTGTCAAGATGTAATTGGCGAATGGATGGAATCTTAGATTTCCTGAAGTCTGGATTTCCGGGAATATGACCCGATCTGGATTTATCAAATCGGGATCGTGACCCATGATTACAATCTTTCTGCATCAGATGTCTCGTATGACAAGGGCTGCAGATATTCGTGGACCATCTCAAGCAGGTCGTTTATCTCGTTTACCAAAACGGCGGATTGTCTGAATTTATTTCCTCCCTTTAGTCTCTTAGTATACCATAGAAGGTGTTTACGAAAATTCTTTATCCCCATTTCTTTACCATACAGTCTTATATTCATGTCCAGATGCTGGCGTATTACATCTTCCCTTTCCATCGGAGAAGGAGGGTCAGAGGTGGTTCCACTTGACATAAAAGTTATTATTTCCTTGAATATCCAAGGGTTTCCAAGGGCACCCCTTGCTACCATCACCCCGTCGCAACCGGTTTCCTCCATCATTGCACGGGCATCTTCCGGCCTCCTGATGTCGCCGCTTCCTATTATAGGGATGCCCGCCCTTTCTTTTACCATCCGGATAAGACTCCAGTCGGCCGTTCCGCTGAATCCCTGTTTCACCGTCCTCGGGTGCAGTATCAGGGCATCCGCGCCGCATCTTTCGGCTATCGCGGCAATCTCGATGGCGTTTACCTCGTTGTCAGTCCATCCGGAGCGTATTTTGACTGTTATGGGCAGGTGTGTGACCTTTCTGACACTCTTTACAACATCGGCGAACTTTACGGGGTCCCGCATAAGGGCGGCGCCGGCCCCTGTCTTCAATACCTTTTTTACGGGACACCCTGCGTTGATGTCCACAAGATCCGCACCCATTTCAGTCACGATCCCGGCAGCCTCACCAAGGATTTCCGGATCGGCGCCGAATATCTGTACGCCGAGAGGCTTGTCGTCCGGGGACGATTCGAGATATTCGTAACTCTTATGAGTCTTTCTGACCAGACCGTTTGCGCTTATCATCTCAGTAAAGCAGAGAGAACTGCCAAAATTTCTTGCCAGTGTGCGAAATGCAAGGTCGGTAATGCCGGCCATCGGCGCCAGAAAAATATTATTTCTGAGACGCAGATTGCCTATATTAGTATCTGATAACATATTATTTTCACTATGGTTTTCCCTGTGTTCTCTTCTGGGAATATGTATGACCATTCGCAAACCTCAAATTCGCCCGGTTTGCCCCTGTCAGATCATATTTCTTCAACCACAGGACCGTCAATCTTGCGGCATCTCCGAGATCTCTTTCTTCAGGGTGAGTTTGTCTACCTTCCCATTAGCTAAAAGAGGGAGCAACTCACGTATGAAGAATTTCTTCGGTACTTTGAAATTTGCTAATCTCGTTTTGCAGAGGGTTCGCAGTTCCTCTTCGGTTGCGGTCTTGCCGGGGAAGAGCATGACAAACGCCCAGCCCACTTCCTGATAGATTTCATCGTCAACGCCCATTACGGCGGCAAAGAGCACGCTGTCATGTGTTTCAAGTATTTCCTCTATCTCGCGGGGATAGACATTCTCCCCCCCTGTCTTGAACATCTCTGATTTTCTCCCGGTGATATAGATGTACCCTCTTTCATCCCTGTACGCGAGGTCTGATGTATAATACCAGCCCTCTTCATCAATAACTTCGGCAGTGGCCTCCGGCTTGTTGAAATAACCTTTCATAAGGAATGGTCCCCTCACGGCGATTTCGCCTATCTCACCATCCGGAAGCGTTGTACGTCCCTCATCCACAATCTTCAGTTCAAAGGGAGGGGCGATCTTGCCTGCACTTTTCATAACCGTCTCCAGATCGTCCCCCTTTTCAGTGTACGTAACAAATCCCGCCACTTCGGTGCTACCATACCCGGTAATCAATGTCGCTCCCGTCTTCTTACAAATAGTGGAGAGCACATCGATCATGATCTTCGGCGCGGCGGCTCCCGCCCACATAAATCCCTCGATGCTGCTGAAATCGGTAGTAAAAAAGTCCGGTTCTTTGAATTCCAGGAGATACATCACCGGTACCTGACCGAGCATGGTTATGCGTTCCTTCTCTATAACCTTTAAGACTGCCCCCGGGTCGAATTTGTCCATGAAGACGGTAAATCCTCCTCCCAGTATCGAGGCAAAACCTATCTCGGTATCGGCAGCCACATGATTGATCGGGAAATGAAGAAGGCCCCTGGTCGTCTCTTTAAAATGAAACTTTTCCACCTCAACCTGTATATTCCGGATGATACTCCTGTGCGTGTGGACCACTCCCTTCGGCTTACCTGTGGAACCGGAGGTATACAACAGAAGTGCCTCATCTTCTTCCAAGACTTCAGCTGATCGTTGTCCAATGGCTTTATCCAACTGTGGTCTTGGTTTTTTGGTAAATTCCCTGAAATTTTCGGTTCCTTCAACGGCCTCTCCGATCACGAGGACCTGTTTTATGCAAGAGAATTCTTCCATGAGGGTTTTTATCGTTTCAGCCAGGTCGACACCGAGACAGTCCCGAAGGGAGATCAGCACGGTGGGCTTGCTGTCCTCGACCTGATACCTCAGCTCGTCCAGGGTGAATTTGGGGGAAAGGCCCAGCCACACAGCGCCGACCTTTCCGGCCGCCATATAGGTTGTTAGAAATTCATTGCGCGCCATGGAAAGCATGGCGATTCGATCTCCCTTTTCAACCCCGATCTCAAGATACGCCTTGGCTATGGAGTCCATCTCTTTCTTAAAATCCCCCCAGGTGAGTCTCTCATTCTCAAACACCATGGCCTCGGTATCCGGTTTTGTATCTGCCCATTTTTCTACATAATGCCATGTCAGATTCAACGTTTTCCAACTCATAGCGCTCCCCTCCTTTTTTTAGTTATTTTTCCAGCCGTACATAACCACTGCTTATGGCCTTTTTACCCTCAGCGTTCAGGACAACGAAAAAGAGATCTGTTCCGCCACTGCTGAGCTCTTTTTTGATAAGCTGAAGCCTTATGGTGGTACCGGGAAACACCATGCCTGTAAAGCGACAATAGGCGGACTTCAATTCAAAAGGATTTCCACCTGCCTCCTTGTTTGTAATCTCGCGCAAGGCATATGCCAGCGTGGCTGTGCCCTGTAAGATCCTTCCAGGAAGCCCTACTTCATGGGCAAACTTAACAGAGGTATGGATAGGGAAAAAGATGTTGGTACAACCATCGTAAACAAATGGTTCTAAAGGGTCTATGGATATAGCCGTTTCCCAGACGGGGGCGCTGTCTCCTGAAAATCCGGGTACCTTCGGAAGCTCATCTCCTCCCCTTCCTTCGTCTGTGCACGTGACCCCCCGCATCATGGCGCCGATGTGCTCTGTGAAAACATGATCGCCTTCCTTGTCGATAGCATCAAAGCGCATAACAACGTGTGTCCCTGCCTTGTGAGGCAGAATGGCTGCAATCCTGCCCCTGATCTTTAGCCTGTCGCCGGGCCTTACAGGGCGGTGAAACATCAGGTGCTCTGTATAATGTACCTGGGTAGCTATGATCTCTTTGGGGAAATCCGGGGCCTCAATATAATCCCAGATTCTCTCGGATATCGGCCATGTGAGGGCAACGCTAAACGCCGGGGGCGCGATGACCCCATGCTCACGCTCATCATCGAAATAATGAGGATTATTATCCCCGATGGACGCCGCATAATTCATGGTATTTCGCCAAGTAACCTCCGTATCATAATCCTTCAGTCTGGAACCTACAAAGCTTGAGCTGATCTCCATTAAAGCCTCCTTTTTTATAATGTCCAAAACCGCCGGACGCTGCTATTGAAGAATTCTTCTTTAAATACAGGTTCCGTGGCGATAATGGTGGCATCGTCGCCGGAAAGATATTATTAAATTAAAGATATTATTACTGAGGGACAGATCGCCGATATCCATTTTCGATAGTGCATGATTTCCACTGCCTATTTCTTACAGTATTTCCTGACATGTCCAAGCGTAAACTACTCTAAGTGGTGTTTTTTTTCAAGGTCTATGTTTCACGTAATATGGGAACTCTACGCTCCGCAGGGTGAGGGATGGTAGTAATTTTAGTCGCCCGGAGGAATGTGTAACTAAAGCCTTACCCACCCTGAACCACTTTCAGAATAAATTACATTCTTTTAAAAATATGTCTTGACTCTTTAAAAAAGGGGGCGTATAAAGCCGCCTTCCATTTGTCGGGAGTTGTTTTGTTGTTTTGGTTTTTTAGAAAGATATTTCTTGACAGTGGCTGAGTTTTAGATTAGAAAGTAAAACTTATTTTTGACATTTTAAAGTTCTTTGAGAATTGAATAGTGGAAGATAGTTGGTTTGTGGGTCCTATATGTAAATTAGTAATTTACTTTGAGAGTAATCTCATTTTTGGATTTAAACTTGAGAGTTTGATCCTGGCTCAGAACTAACGCTAGCGGCGTGCCTAACACATGCAAGTCTTACGAGAAAATCCCGTTCGCGGGATGAGTAAAGTGGCGCACGGGTGAGTAACGCGTGGATAATCTGCCCTTTAGTTGGGGATAACTCATCGAAAGATGGGCTAATACCCAATAACGCTTATCTGTTTAGACGGATAAGCCAAAGGTGGCCTCTATTTATAAGCTACTGCTGAAGGATGAGTTCGCGTACCATTAGCTTGTTGGTGGGGTAATGGCCTACCAAGGCTGCGATGGTTAGCTGGTCTTAGAGGACGACCAGCCACACTGGAACTGAGACACGGTCCAGACTCCTACGGGAGGCAGCAGTGAGGAATTTTGCGCAATGGGGGAAACCCTGACGCAGCAACGCCGCGTG
>Ga0208902_1000271_pt1 | contig 29302 bp, 29 predicted proteins | sample AntAceMetag02UKH_FD_184767 | JGI IMG/M metagenome (GOLD analysis project Ga0208902, IMG submission 184767) | Saline lake microbial communities from Ace Lake, Antarctica - Antarctic Ace Lake Metagenome 02UKH (SPAdes) (version 2) | ecosystem: Environmental > Aquatic > Non-marine Saline and...
CCATCCAGTCCTGTCTCTTCCGATATAGTAAATAGTGCTTCAAGTGGTCCATGCACTGCATCTGAGTCTGCAAAAAGTGCTAAAGTCATTGCTATTGCTATACCGTTGTCTGCCCCAAGAGTTGTGTTGTCAGCATACATCCACGCGCCCTTTCTCACAAACTTAATAGGGTCAATGGTGAAATTATGCTGAGATTCGGCGGTTTTAACACACACCATATCCATATGGCTTTGAAGAATTGTTGGTAATATTGTTTCATTACCAGCAGAAGCGGGTTTTTTAATAACTACATTACCAATGCTGTCTTCTGCCCAGGAGAGGGTTTTCTGCTCAGCAAAATTAATAAGATATTTTCGAAACTCTTTTTCGTTTCCTGATTCTCTTGGAATTTGTGACAACTCCTCGAAATATTCCCATACTGCCTGCGGTTGTAAGCCTTTAATTGCATCTGACATATCAAGCACCCCTTGTAATTATACTAAAAATATATTGTTCTGATTTTTTATGAGTGAGTTTCCTCTTTGAGACTGTTTCGTATAAGTTCTCCGCCGATAATGGTAGATTTTGGTTCGAATTTATGGTTAAAAATTGTGATATCCGCAACAGATCCCGGTACCAGGGCCCCACGATTATGAAAATGATAAATACGTGCCGGATTACTGCTGGCCATCTGAACAGCATTTTCAATATGTATACCCCAATTAACCAGGTTTTTTATCCCGTTCAGCAGGGTGAGGGTTGATCCGGCTATGACATTATCGGACTTCTTATAGAAGAGACCATCCTGAAGGTATACTTCTTCTTTGTTTGCAGTATATTGCCCGGATTTCTGCATTGTCGGTTTTAGTGCATCGGTAACAAGAACAACTTTACTCACCGGTTTATCTCTGAGCAGCAGTTTTACAAGATCCGGGTGTACATGCTGTCCATCTGCAATTATTTCACAAGCCATTTCCGGGTGAATCATAATAGCACCCACTGCTCCGGGGTTCCTATGATGAAGATTGCTCATGGCGTTGTAGAAGTGAGTTGAGTGAAGTATTCCTACCTGCATTCCTTCCACCATATTCTCATATGTTGCATCAGTATGTCCGGCCAGTAGTGTAATACCATTTTTTACCGCATATAAAGCTATATCACGCATGTTTTTAAGTTCCGGAGCAACAGTCATGCAAATTACGTGCCCTTTCCCGGCTTTGATAAGTTTTTCCATCAACTTTATATCTACTTTTTTAGCAGCGCTGGTTTTCTGAGCACCTATTCTTTTAGGGGAAACAAACGGTCCTTCAAGGTTTATTCCAAGAATTTTCGCACCTTTTTCACGGCCGATTGCCTCAACGCAAGCTTCAGTTGCAGCAATCATAATAGCTGTTTCATCTGTGTATACGGTAGGGCAGAAACCGGTAACTCCATAGTCAGCAAGTGCCTGTGACATACCAAGAATTGAGTCTGAAGAGAGATCATCGGCACCGAATCCCCCGAATCCATGTATATGAGTATCTATCAACCCCGGGGTTATATAAGCTCCATTGGCATCAAAAATTCTTGTCTGAGGAGAGAATTTCCTCTGGCGAAATCTTTTTTCACCGAAGACATCAGCAATTTCTCCATTTGATATTAGCAGGCAACTTTTTTCAAGTTTTGTATATCCGGTTAGGATTGTCCCGTTATGAATAAGGATATCTGACATGAATTACTCCGTGTTTAGTTAAATATTGTTCGAAAGACACTTCTTAACAAAAGAACGCTTATTAATAATATAGGTTCAAATAAATGAATGGTCAATTGTTGAAGGTTACTTCGTAACCTTCAACTCAGGAGTTTCTTGAGGAAACTCCATCATATTACTCGAAGGAAACTCCAATATATATCTTGAAGCAACCTCCAACAACTAGCGCAGGAATGCTTTTATAAGCTGGATCGAAGGAGGGTTCAGGTTAGTATGTAGTATGAACCGGATATAAGAAGAAGTTGGTTAGGAGATTTCTGTCCCTGACAGGCTGTTTACTATAGGTTCTGCCGGTATGTGGGTTTCTGTAAGATCATTTACCCATTTACCGGATCGGATTCTCCGTGCACCGATAACTAATTTGTACAACTCTTCCAACCCTACCAATCCATAGAGGTAGTAAATGGGTATGTGCAAAACTAACCCTCCGATAAATGCTAACGGAACGCCAATACACCATACACTGGTAATTTCCAGAATAAGAGAGAAACGGGTATCTCCACCACTTCTGAGTACACCCACTATTGAGTGCATATTGAACACCTTAATAGGAAGAAGGAGGCTCATAATCAATAATGATTTTGTGGTGATTGTCAGTATTTCGGGGGAGGCATTGAAGACACGCGGGATTAAAGACGAGAAAGAGGCCATTAACACCCCGACAACTGCTCCTAATACCAGCCCCAGCACAAGGAATCCTGAGGCATAGGCTTTTGCCAACTCTTGGTTCTTTTCCCCAATTTTCTTTCCTATTAATATAGCAGCACTATTAGCTGTACCTATGAACACCACAAAAAAGAGACTCTGAATTGATTCACTTATATTTGCTGAAGCAATTATTGATGTTCCCATTCGTGCAAAAACAATTTTGTACATAACCATTCCAAGAGACCAAGCCATCTCATTTAGAATAACCGGTGATACCAATTTCAAGAACTTCGCAGTAAACTCTTTTGAGAATGAGAAAATTTCAGAAAACGGTGCAGCGGTAGGTTTTTTCTTAATATATGAGATGGCTATTATTAAACACATTTCCAATGCCCGTGAACCTGTTGTTGCAAGGGCGGCACCTCGTACACCCATCTGCGGGAATCCGAATTTACCAAAAATAAGAAGATAGTTGAAAATGGCATTTGTAGTCATGGATATTGCTGACACAATAAGAGGAGTTCTGGCATCTTCCGTGCTTCTGAGAGCTGCTGAGAAAATAAAGGTTACTGCCGAAAAAATATAGCTGATACCGACAATTTTGAGATATTCAGCTCCTGAAGCTATTACTGCTTTGTCCGGAGTGAAAACACGCATAATTTCTTCCGGCAGGAAAATGGATACCGCTGAAAGGATTGCGGCACCTGATACTCCGATAGTGAGGGCAAGTCCGAGAGTTTTGTGAATACTTTTTAAATCCTTATTCCCCCAGAATTGTGCAAAGAAAATTGATGCCCCGCTGCTTATACCGAAAAAAAGGAGGATCACAAGAAAAAACATCTGATTTGCAAGCCCGACAGCAGCAATTTGTATTTCGCCAAGCTGCCCGATCATCACCGTGTCGACAAAAGAGAGAGAGGATGCAAGCAGGTTCTGCAGCATGATAGGGAGAGCGAGCGTTATTATAGCTATATAAAATGATTTATCCCGTAAAATTCCATTTTTTGAGATAAGAGTAGTTTTGTTCAGGGGTTGCGTAAGTTTTTTATGCATCAATTGTTAGTATATCAACTACCCTGTAGTGTCAATAGGGTTTTTTAAACCCACCTCTCTTTTTGTTTTTGTTCGGAGAACGAGTATTGTTCCTTACCAGACAATTTTTACCGGAACCGATAAGGTCAAGGCGATCGGCAGTTCTTAGTGCCTCGATTACTAACTTTCGATTTTCCGGTTTATGATAATGAATGAGGGCTTTTTGCTGCCTTTTTTCCCTTCCTTTCGGTACATATACCGGGGAAAAGTTGCGTCCGGGTCTTGGATCCATTCCTGAGTAGTACATACAGGTTGAAACTGTTCCTGGAGTAGGATAAAAATCCTGAACCTGCTCCGGAATAAACCCATGATCACGAAGGAATTCAGCAAGAAGAATTGACTCGTTAAGTGTTGAACCGGGATGTCCTGAAATAAAGTAAGGAATGATATACTGATTCATATTATGTTCCCGATTTTCCTGGGAAAAAAGCTTTGAAAATTCAATAAAACCGGATATTCCCGGCTTTCCCATCAGATCCAGTACTGTTTTAGAAACATGCTCCGGTGCTACTTTCAATTGGCCGCTGACATGATTAAGAGTTAATTCGTGAATAAATTTTTTAATTGTTGCCGGATCAGAACCCGATAAAAGGTAATCATACCGAATACCTGACCGGATAAACACTTTTTTTACACCCGGAACAGAACGGGCTTTTTTCAGGAGCTCAAGGTAGTCCTTGTGAGAGTCCTGGAGAGATGGGCAGGGATCGGGGAACAAGCACATTTTATCAGAACAGGGGCCGGCTTTTCCCTGTTTCTTGCAGGCCTCAGAGCGGAAATTAGCCGTTGGTCCTCCGATATCATGAATATATCCTTTATAATCTGGAAATGTCGTCAGTTGAGAGATCTCTTTTAGAATTGATGCATGACTGCGTACCTGCACCATTCTACCCTGATGCGATGTGAGTGCACAGAAGGAACATCCTCCGTAACAGCCCCGGTTACTTACTATACTGAACTTAATTTCCTGAAGAGCCGGAATCGAACCCGAAGCCTTGTATGACGGGTGTGCTTCCCGGGTAAACGGCAGATCATATACCGTATCCAACTCATTTGTGGTGAGTGGTTTTGCAGGCGGATTCTGGATGACGGAGACTGAGCCGTAATTTTCTGTTAATCGTACAGGCCGAAGCGGGTTTTCATGAAGGAGTCTTAGTTGATAGCTCCCGGCGAAAGCTGCTTTCCCTCTATCGGTACCTATATTAGATTTTGTATCTCTTTCAGATACAGTTTCATAATCAGGTAGTGTAATTGTATGCCAGAGCTGTTTCTTCAGGATTTCAATTTCTGTGGGTTTGTTATTCCTGCAAGAGTAAACAGTACCAGGGACATCTCTGATAGCTGAAACAGGTTCCCCCTGATTCAGTCTTGATGCAATAGTGCGTATTGCAGATTCTGCCATACCGTAAACGAGGAGATCCGCTTTGGCATCGATTAAAAGAGAACGACGAATTTTATCAGACCAATAGTCATAATGTGAAAGACGTCTTAGAGATGCTTCAAGCCCGCCAATAATAACGGGAATATTTTTGTATGCCTGTCGTACACGGGATGTATAAGCTATAACTGCACGATCGGGTCTTTTGCCGGGGGCTCCGCGGGGGGTGAACGAATCTGTTGACCGTGGTTTTCCGGAAGATGTATATCCTGCGACCATAGAGTCCATATTACCGGAAGTTATTAAAAATGCAAGAGCTGGTTTTCCCAAAGCGGTAAAATCACTGCTGCTGTTCCAGGATGGTTGTGAAATAATTCCGACCCTATAACCTTCTGCTTCTAGGACCCGGCCGATAACGGCTGCCCCGAATGATGGATGGTCAACATATGCATCCCCGGTAACAATTATAAAATCACAGGTATCCCAGCCGTTCATAATCATCTCATCTTTTGTCATCGGTAGAAACTGGTTGTTTTTCTTCATAGTTTGTCTATCATATCTGATTGTTTTTTGTTTGTGAATGGTATAATGTTTTCGGAAAAGAAGATAAAGAAAATGGAGTTCCAAATGCATAAAACCATGCCTCCTATTAAAATAATCCTGAACCCTGCAGCTGCAAAAGGTAAAGCCGGGCGAGCTGTGCCCCGTATCAGGAAAATTATGAACTCTTATAATTTGTCGTATGACCTGGAAGTTACAAAAGAGATTTGGCATGCTTCCCGGGTAGCTGAGGAAGCAGCCAAACAGGGCTATGCTATTGTGGTAGCTGCTGGGGGTGATGGAACCTGTAACGAGGTAATAAATGGTCTTATGTCCTATCGCAGATCAGAGGAGGGCCGGGATAATGAGACTGCTTTTGCTGTTATTCCAATTGGACGCGGGAATGACTTTGCCTATAGCCTTGGAATTACAAGCTCTCTTGATGAAGCGGTAAAGCTTATTAAAAAGGGGAAACAAAAAAAAATTGATGTAGCAAAAGTATATGGAGGGGATTATTCAGAAGGCCGGTATTTTATTAATGGACTGGGAATTGGATTTGAACCTCTGGTAAACCTAACTGCAAGCCGTTATAAGCGAATTAGTGGCGTTCTCAGCTATATCATTGCGGTAATACAGATTATGAGAAAATATCCTGAAGCAATAGCAGTACTGTTACAATATGGAGAAAAAGAAAGTGTTAAAAGTATAAGTACTCAGCAAATTTCTATTTGCAATGGGCGCAGAATGGGCGGTGCTTTTCTTTTGGGACCGGATGCGGTACTGGATGATGGTCGGCTTGATCTGTGTTATGTAAACAGACCGGTAAGTGGTTCGAAGATTCTTTATTTGGTTACCAGATTCTTTCGGGGAACACAAAAAAGTCATAATTTTGTCTCATCAGATCTTGTTGGTGATATTGTGATTAAAACCAAAAACGGGGGAAAGGGACTCATTTGCCATATTGACGGCGAGATGATTACAACAGGTGCAGGAACTGACCAATTGAGCGTGTATTTATATCCTCACTCTTTGAGTGTTTTCTCTAAATAAACCCCCAAACACGGTCTTATTCTAAAAAGAATCAAAATAATTAATATCAGGGTTTGACATCTAACCCTGAACATAGTATTTTTTAACCTGAGACTTTATAGGGTGTTGAGATTTTAATCGATTTGTGTTTATACGGTGTAAAAAACACCCCATCTATGAGTATATGCAATTGATTACAACAGGACACGATTCAAGGAGATATAATTGCTTAAAGAAAATGTACCATCGGTACACTTTTATGATCAGGATTTTGTTGATGTGTATGATAGAACATGGATTTGGCTTCATGAGTTGTGGAAACAGGGAACACCGGAGAATGGTGTTACTGGTTCATATTTGAGTTATGAAGATCAGGAGACATTTCATCAATATTATACCTGTTTATCTACATTTTTCCTTGTATACAGTAATCAAAGTTACTCAGCGTTTAATTTGTTGGATTACTTTTATAGTAAACAGGAACCCTCCGGTGCAATTCGTGGAGAATATTCAGTAGAGGACGGAACCGCTGTTTTTACACCCTCAAATCCGGAAGGTGTTCACCCACCGCTTTTTCCCTATGTGGAATTTAATTTATTTCATAAAATAGGAAATAAAAAACGGCTCAAAGAAGTTGTTCCTGTTCTGGAGCTATATATGGCTTGGCTGGAGGAGACCTTCAAGCAGGAAAACGGATTGTATGCTGTTCCCACAGAAGCAACTATGACCTACAATATGCCCAGAGAAGATGTCTACTATCATGTTGATTTCAATACGCAGGTGGCGATTAGTGCACTCTTTATGTCGTCTATTGGTGATATCCTGAATGATAAAGAATTAAGCTTTCGTTATAAACGACAATATTTTTCCCTAAAAACACGAATTAATTCTTTGATGTGGGATACTGAACAGAAGTTTTATTTCGATCTGAAGCAAGATGAATCTACGGTTAAAGTAAAGACAATTGGTGCATATTGGACCCTGCTTGCAGAGATTCCCAATGAGGATAAAGCCTCCAGATTGATTGGGTTGTTGAAAGATCCGGAAGCATTTGGTACAGATAATCCTTTTCCCGTTATCGCAAAAAATGAACCAGCTTTTTCAGAGGATGGAAACGGGTATAGAGGAGCGGTGGTTCCTGCGTTTACCTTCATGGTTATTAAGGGACTAGAACAATATAAAGAGTATGAATTTGCCCGGGAGTGTGCAATTCGACACCTCTATTTTCTACTTGATACATTGCACCCGGATGGAGCTGATACAAGGGATGTGTATGAAGCATATCTTCCAAACAAAGAGGGTCCTGCACAATGGGGTGATAATCCATTATTTCCCAGGAAGAGATTTCTCCCTATGGTAGGATTATCAACTCTTACACTTATGATTGAAAATATCATTGGTTTAAACATCAGTCTTCCCAGAAAAACAGTAGACTGGATAATGCCGACGCTTGAAGCAATGGGGATAGAGGATCTTTCCCTAAAAAGAAACCTGATAACAATTCTAAGCAATAAGAATACGCGGGGTTGGGAAATTCGATTGGAATCTGAAAAACTCTACTATTTTACGATAGATATTCTTGATCAGAAAAAGAAAAAAACACTTCCCATCCCTTCTGGAAAGTGTTCGATGTTAATAGATAAACTTTAGGAATATAATATGGGATGGATAGGAAAAATAATTGGGGGAACCGTTGGGTTTATGTTCGGCGGTCCTTTAGGTATGATAGCCGGAGCCGTTTTCGGCAATGTTTTTGATCATGCACCCAGACAGGGTGGTAATGCCCGGGCAACTTTTGGTCAACAGTCTAACACAGGTAGTCCTTTTACCTCAGGAAATGCTGCAAGTTCACAGCAGCAGGCTCAAATGGTTTTTTTTGTTGGAGCTTTTTCCATGCTTGCCCGAATTGCCACGGCAGATGGTAATATCAGCATTGCTGAAAGAAAGAAGATTGAGGAGTTCATTGGAAAAGACCTGAGGCTGGACCCGCAAAGCAGTGCTATTGCGATGAAGGTTTTTGAGACAGCTGGTGCTTCTTCCGGTTCATTTGATCAGTTTGCAACCCAGTTTTATGACAATTTTAAGCATAACCGACAGATGATGGAATTAATGATTGATATTTTTTACCGTGTATCCTATGCCGATGGTAGATTGTCAGCAGCTGAAGAGTCTCTAATTGACCGGGCTGGTCGGATTTTTCAAGTAAGCCGTGAAAGAATGTCGACTATCAAGCAGCAGTATGGCACAGGAAAAGCTGCAGGATCTTCCCGATCTTTTGCCGTGTTGGGACTTGAGTCAACAGCTACAAATGATGATATAAAAAAATCTTATAGAAAACTTGTTTCTGAGTACCACCCAGATAAGATCTCCTCAAAAGGTCTGCCAGAAGAGTTTATTGTTTTTGCATCAGATAAATTCAGGGAAATTCAGGCAGCATATGAAGAGCTGAGAACTTCAAGAAGTTTTTAGCTGTTAAGTCGGATTCTTCCGCGCATTGAACGGGCAAGAGTAATTCTATCTGCATATTCCAAATCTCCCCCAATAGGAAGTCCTGAAGCTAACCTGGTGATTCGCAGCTCTGAATTTTTCAGTATATGAGAAATATAGAGCGCAGTGGTATCTCCCTCTTCGGTAGGGTTGGTTGCCAGGATAATCTCGCTGAAAGCGTGCTCTTTAATACGCCTAAGCAGAGAGCCTATAGCCAGTTGTTCTGGCCCAATACCATCAAGAGGTGATATTGCACCATTTAAAACATGAAAAAGGCCGTCATACGATCCGGATGCTTCAATGGTTAGTACATCCTGCGGATGCTCAACGACGCATATAAGAGAGGTGTCTCTGGTACTGTCTGTACAAATGGGGCAGGGGTCAGTTTCAGTATAACTGCCGCACACAGAGCAGGTAAAAACTTTTTCTTTAATTTCAGCGATTTTTCCGGCAAGCGCTTTGTTTGATTCCTGGTCTGTCTTAATAAAATAATAAGCTAATCTGGCGGCACTCTTTGCACCTATTCCTGGAAGCCTGGAGAGGCTTTTTATTAACTGATCTAATACAGTCATATGGCTACAGCTCTCCTATAATCCCAGAATTCATCCAGGTAATCCTGGAATTCATCCGGGTAACCCCGGAAAACCTCCAGGGATGTTTAATCCACCGGTTAATTGAGATGCTTGGTTTTTTAAGGCATCTTGCAGCTCGCGAAGGGTGGAATTAACTGCAGCAAGAACAAGGTCTTCCAGCATGGTAATATCAGACGGATCGACAACTTCAGGGGCGATATCCACATTGAGAACTTCCATTTTTCCATTGACTTTGACTGTAACCATACCACCTCCGGATGATCCTGTTACAGTGATGTCTTTTAATTGATCCTGCATTTTCTCCATTTTTCCCTGAAGATCCTGCATGTTTTTAAGAATATCCATTGGATTCATTAATCCCTCCCCTCGGTTTATTAACAACTTGGTTTATTTATTAACGACATTACCCCGAAAAATATTTTTAACCAAGTTTATTGTGTTGTCTGAGTGACTTTCGCTTTTAGTTGATGAGGATGAGTCTGAAACCATCTCTTTTTCATGCTCTGCGGCAGTGACTGCTTTCAATTTTAGTTTTTCATTAAGAACTTTATAAAAGATTTCCCTAAGAGCTGTTAGACTAGAAGTTATTTTCTGTGCCGTATAAGCATCCGGAAAAATTAATTCTAATTCATCACCATGGTAGTGCCAATCTAAAACTTTTCCCAGGGCTGCAGCCAATGTGGGGACTTTCTCCTTAAGCCCTGCCTGAACAGCTTCAATATGATTTCTGGTAATTTCTATAAGTTCAGGCTTTTGTGATGATATTATCTTTGTTTGAAGCTCTACAGGTGTATTCATAGTATTTGTTATAGGAATTGTTTCCTGAGCTGTTGGTGTGTTCTGAACTGAAACAGTTTCACTTTTTGGTACAACAGGGCTGAGTGTGATAGTTTCCTGAGGAGAACTAAATTCTCCTCTTAGGATTTGATCTTTAAGAGAAGCAATTCTCCCTACCAGTGTTGTTGATGAAACAAGGAGGTGCAGGTCCGCTAATCTGCTGACTGCAAGCTCAAGTTCAAATCTTTGGTTAAGGGAAAACCGGATATTCCTGTAAACTTCAAGCAGCAGCTCAACAGCTGCCTCAATCTGCTCTTTGGAGTATGCCCGAAGAACAACCCGCGAGAAGTTTTCAACCTTGTTACCAAGCAAAGATTCACTGGTTATTCCTTGTTTCATTAAAAGCAGCGATCTGAAATATTCAACTAAATCAGTTATAATCTGTTCAACCGATACTCCACGTCTAAAAATATCATGTATGCTGGTTATTGCTTCTCCTGAATTTCCCCGGCTAAGCGCTTCGGCCAGATTGTTTACAACATCAAGCCCGACAAGTCCCATTTTGTCTTTTATCAGCTGCATAGTGAGTGCAGGGGCAGCTTCGGGGTCTGCATCATCTGTTGCTATAAAGGATATTACCTGATCAAATAGCGTGTATGCATCCCGCATGGAACCGGTTGCCTCTTTAGCAATCCAGAAAAGAGCATCATCATCAACAGAGGTGCCAGTTTCGACAGCAGTTTCTGCGAGTAGATCTTTAATTGTCTCTATTGGGATAAGCTGAAAATGAAACTGCTGACAACGGGATCTGATGGTGGCGGGAACTTTATGTACCTCTGTGGTTGCAAAAATAAAAACAATATATCCCGGCGGTTCCTCAATAGTTTTTAACAGTGCATTAAAGGCACTGTTTGAGAGCATGTGAACCTCATCAATTATATATACTTTTTTTCTACAGGTGTTTGGTGAAAAGAGCACTTCATCTTTAATTCTTCTCACATCATTTACTGATGTATTACTCGCTCCATCAATCTCGATAACATCGAGGGAGTTTCCGGCAGCTATTTCTTTACAGTTAGCACATTCACCACAGGGAGAGTCAGTTGGTTTATCAATACTCGTGCAGTTAAGCGCTTTTGCAAGTATTCTTGCTGCGGAAGTTTTCCCGACCCCCCTTGGGCCAGAAAACAGGTAGGCGTGAGCAATTCTGCTGCCGCGGATAGAGTTTTTCAATGTTGATACCACAAACTCCTGCCCGGCGATTTCATCAAATGTTCGTGGACGTTTTCGGGTGTAGGTAACTTCAAATACCATCAAAATACTCCTTGCAGTCAGCTGGTATGCAAATATCCAAAGTTTAGTAAATCCGAATAAAACAAAGTTATATTCCTGGATTTATGAAATTAACTAAATTATATATTACTATATGTGAGGCTATTGCAAAATAACCAATTTTGCAATAGTTCCCTTGGAATAAGAGGCAAAGCAAACATCGATTTGTATAAAAAAATCCCCTTCAGCTCCAGACAAGTTGCATGCATCTCATTAGTCAATCACTTACCGTTGCTACCTTCCGGTCCTGGCGGAGTTGGGCGACGACCAATAGCGCAGAACCTGCCTATCAGCACTGAAGGGGAAAACGGAGAGAGAGGGATTCGAACCCTCGGTACCCGCTAGAGTACATACGCTTTCCAAGCGTACACCTTCGGCCACTCGGTCATCTCTCCAGAGAGCCTGTTGGACTTATTTAGAAAGGGCTGCTATGCAGAAGGGTTGCTTATGCATAGCAACGGTTAGTTTTATCGGAGAGAGAGGGATTCGAACCCTCGGTACTGTAAACAGCACAACGGATTTCGAATCCGCCCGATTCAACCGCTCTCGCATCTCTCCCTTAAACATGTAGCCAAGAGGATTCGAACCTCCGGCCTTTAGATCCGCAATCTAATGCTCTATCCAACTGAGCTATGGCTACAAAAAAAAACGGAGAGGGAGGGATTCGAACCCTCGGTACCCGGGCAGGGTACAACTCCTTAGCAGGGAGCCCGATTCAACCGCTCTCGCACCTCTCCAATAATTCCATTCCGACTTCTTATATCCTGATCATACAGCATTGCGTACTTGTAGACAACAATGCAAAACAATCAAAAACGGAGAAGGTGGGATTCGAACCCACGGAGCCTCTCGGCTCAACGGTTTTCAAGACCGCCTCCTTCGACCACTCGGACACCTCTCCTAAATCGGCTTTTTACTATATAAATGTACGGACTCTTTGTCAATATAAGCGATAGAGTGCTGTATGCATTTTATCGAGGTTTATGTAATATATTTACAATATAAATTTTGAAATTAGCTCAAGTATCTCGGTTATACGTGAAATTTCTTTTCCAGAAAGCTTCTGAACAGTTTATTTGCTCCGGCAATATAGAGAAAGACTGAAACCAGGAGGGCAGCACCAGAAACATAAATTGACCAATCGATAAAGGATCTGTTTGTAATAAACAGGGTACAGATAGTATCTATTCCAATTGAGAGTCCTGCTAAAACTATGAATGTTGATGCAGCAGAAGTGTATTTGTACCCGGGGCGGTTTTTTTTTGCCAACAAGGTTATAATCCCGCTAATCAGTAGTATGAGTACGCCGGTAAGGAGTGCTAAGGGAAGAGCCAGCGTGAGAAACCATTCTCCGCCGGCAAGATATTCCAGTACCCAGAGAAAGAGGGCTGTTGCTGCCATATCTACAATAATTGAGGGAAACCGGTATTTCTTTCCAAGAAATGTGGGTGTTGTAATTATAATAAACAGTAGCAGCAGGCTGATGATTGGATACCAAGCCCAGATTACAGGAGGTATAAATCCATCAATTAACAGCAAAAATATTATCGATGCAACGACAAAATTAATAAGAAAATTTAATCGTTTTCCTGTTTTAAACAGGAAGGGAAACACCAGAGATAACCAGACATAGAGTACAGAGAGAATGGGGTAAAAAGACCATGTGACACCGTTATTAGTTAAGATGTCTATTAACAACACAGTTATTACCGGAATCAGCATGGTAATGGAAAAAAGTGCAGCAGTTTTGTGAGAAATTCTGTGCATTATCGGCTGTGTAAGGATTTCTGATATTTCTCGGGTGGTAACTCCGGAAAACGCAAAAGAATTTTCTTCATGTATCTTTTTTGGTTTAAGTGTTTCCGGGTCAATGACCGGAATATTGCACAGAGGGCAGATTTCAAGTTTATCATCAAGTTCTACACCACATTTAACGCAATATGCCAAGACGGCCTCCTAAGTTGAAAGTTTTTTTGCACACTTTGTTTCAAAGCAACATCTTTTTATGTAATAACACAATAATAGTAAATTGTATAACATCTTACAGGAGTTCACCAGAGTTTGTATCTGTTTTTATACTCCTGTTTCTGTTTTTACTTTGATCGTTCTGCTGTCTCTATACTCTTACTGAGCATTGTTCTATCGTCGAAAATAAAATTTCCGGTAATATTTTTCCCTTGTAGTGCTTCAGGCAGCCAGTATTGATCATCTTCCCACATTTTATCATAGGGGATTCTGCTTACATCGGCCCAGAATGGATCTGCTTCATCAGTTTCCTGCATTTCACCGGTATGGTCATATGCAAAAAAGACATACCCTTTTAATGAGTATCCATCAACAAACTGAAAGCTTAGGATGCCTACCTGAATAGGATCGATAGGGGTGATTCCCGTCTCCTCTTCTGTTTCTCTTACAGCAGCTTCAAGAGCGGTCTCTGCTTCTTCAATTCTTCCACCGGGAGCATTAATAAGACCGTTTCCCAAACCCAGTTTTTTATGGATAAGCATAACTTCTTCCCCGCGGAATACATAGCAGACAACTGCAGTTTCTCGTGGTTCCCACTCATCCCAGTCAATATCTTCAACATTTCTTGCTTCTGAGGGTTCCTCCTCAAATTCCAGTTTTTCTTCTTTTTCGGGTTCTTTATGTAGTTCCGGATGAAGATTCTTATAGCAGGTTGCACAGAGGTTATCATCATAATAGAGTGTATCGTTTAGAGTGAGTTTTACTCCGCATTCCGGGCATTTAAACTTAAAAATAAGTATTTTTTCTCTGAATGTATATCCCACTGCAAGCGGAACAATTATTGCTGCAACACCCAGCCATTGTGGAAGCTGAAACTGAAGAATCAGCACAAAAAGGATATCCAGAAGAAGAACAAGGCTGGCAACTATAAGCGTTGCAGTTCTTTTATGCTGGCTTCGTTGCTTGTGTTTTCTTTGGAATAGGTTCAAAGCCAATACAGCAATGATTACCCAATACATTTGATCGGTTATTTTTTCTAATATCATAATATCAGGAGCTTATAGGGGGTGGGAGATTTGGTCAATGGATCATTGGGGCTTTGCCCCAATGATCTCAGGAGTTTTGAGTACAAAACTCCACAGTAAACTCAGGAGTTTTGAGTACAAAAACCCACAGTAAACTCCATGGTTAGGAGAGAGGAAGAACCCCATTGAGCAGGTAATACTCAGGAGTTGGTATCAGGCTATTCTCAATATTATACCGAGAGAGCGTATGATGTCACAGTATTCGTCTGAAATCCCTTTGTCTGTTATTATTTCATCAAATTCATTAAGGTCGGCAAAATAGTCAGATCGAACAAGTCCGAATTTTGATGAATCCACTAAAAGAATTTTTTTCATTGATGATTGCATCAAAGCTTTCTTTGTCGGGCGCTCATAATAATTGGAACACGTTGCTCCGAATTTGTGATCAATACCGGACGCTGTAACAAAAGCCTTATTTGCCCGGAAGTTTTTGATCATTTCAAGACCTTCAGGACTTTCAAAGGAGAGTGTGTTTTTGTGAAAAAGTCCTCCGGTAAATATTAATGTACAATTATCTTTACTTGTAATATCAGAAATAATATTTAAAGAGTAGCTAAGAATTGTGAGCGGTATATCAGAGGGAAGATTTTTAGCAAAATATTCTGCTGTTGATCCGTAATCGATTATTATAGTATCTCCCGGTTCAACACATGATGCTGCCAGAATACCGATTTTTTGTTTTTCTTCTCTATGTATTGATTCTTCAGTAATTATAGAATATGGCTTATCATTTGATCGATTGGTCATCTCTGGATGAAGAATAACACTTCCGTGAAGTATTTTGACTTTGTTCTGTTCTGCCAATTCTTCAAGATCCCTGCGGACTGTCATATGAGAGACTTCCAACCCTTGCGACAGCTCCTGCACATTTGAAAAGGTATGTAACTTGAGTAGTTCGAGTATGTACTTATGCCGCTCTGTTTTCTTCATTTTATCTCTTCTTTGTTTTGAAAATTTCTATTAATACAGCCTAAATGTGAAAAACATAACAAAAACATGGTGACTAAGTATAATTCATTCTTGTAATTCAATCAACAACAAAAAATGTTTGATTATTAACATTGTGGAAAGTGGATATATTCTTTCTTGCAACAATTGTAAAGAAAGACTTAAACCATTAATAAGAACTATGTACAGGTAAATAACCGGATTTTAATTGTTTGAGAAAATCTTCCTTGACAATTTTGGGTAAGGGAGTATAATTGATTAACTATGTTAAAAAAATAACATTTATTTGGAGGGAATATGGCAAACAAACAGGGAAATGCATTGGGTATGATAGAAACTCGTGGTTTTGCTGCAATGGTTGAAGCTGCAGATGCTATGGTTAAGGCTGCTAAAGTAGATTTAAAAGGGCATGAGGAGACAGGGGGTGGTTATGTAACGGCCATTATTAGAGGTGATGTTGCGGCTGTGAGTGCGGCACTTGATGCGGGCAGTAAAGCTGCGGAGAGAGTTGGAGAAGTAGTTTCGGTACATCTTATTCCCCGTCCTGATAAAGCTGTTGATGAGGGATTACCTCTGAATGGAACGGGAGTGGAATAATGAATAATATTGATCTGCGAACATATAATTTTATTGACTCTTTACAGTTGCAGATGGCATCGTTCATGTGCACCATATCAAAGGGTTACTTCCCTGTCGCAGGACAGGCCTGTGCTTTTATAGAGATAGCTCCGGGTATAGAAATTAACCGTCTTACAGATATTGCCCTGAAATCAACCGGAGTTGTTCCCGGTATTCAGATAGTAGAAAGATCTTTTGGCTTACTGGAAGTGCATTCAGACAATCAGGGTGATACAAGGCATGCCGGTGAAGCAATTCTCAAAGAATTGGACCTTACGATAATGGATCGGATGAAACCTCGAATTATGACAAGCCAGTTGATTAAAAACATCAGCGATCACCACGCCCAGCTCATTAATAAGGTGAGGTTTGGGAATATGGTTCTCCGGGGAGATACTCTTTTTGTTTTGGAAATAGAACCGGCAGGTTATGCATTCTATGCTGCTAATGAGGCGGAAAAAGCATCCAATATAAATATTATAAATGTAACCGGATATGGAAAATACGGAAGGATATATATTGCAGGTAAGGAAGCAGAAGTCCTGGTCAGTAAAGAAATTGTAGAATCAAGACTGGCTGATATAAGTGGACGGGAATTATAAAGGAGAAAGATATGGCAATAACAGATAATGCACTTGGATTAATCGAAACAAAGGGGTTTGCAGCAATGGTTGAGGCTTCTGATGCAATGGCAAAAGCAGCCCATATAGATTTTATAGGATCAAAAAAAATAGGCGGCGGGTATATCACAGCTATTATAAGAGGAGATGTTGCAGCTGTTAAAGCGGCTCTTGATGCCGGGAAAAGAGCAGCAGAAAGAGTGGGCGAGGTAATATCGGTTCATATTATTCCACGTCCTCATGAAAGTGTGGATGCAGTTCTTCCGTTGGGAAGAAAAAAGAGAGAAAAATAGATGGTACTTGCAAGGGTGGTAGGCTCTGTTGTTTCGACTATAAAAGAGATTCGGCTTGAGGGCATTAAGTTTCTTCTTCTGGAAAAGATTGATGTAAACACCCTTAAGGGGAAAAACGATTTTGTTGTAGCTATGGATGCAGTCGGAGTGGGCGAAGGAGAGATTGTATTCTTTGTTGGTGGAAGCAGCAGCAGACAGACAGAAGTAACAAACGGTAAACCCAGCGATGCCACAATTATTGCCATTGTGGATAGTTTCGATATTAAGGGCAGGACAGCATATTCAAAAAGCAGGATAGAAAAGTGATACTGGCCAGAGTAGCAGGCACAGTTGTTACCACAGTTAGATCTGATGGAATTGAAGGTTCAAGATACCTTCTGGTAGAGCCTTGCGGATCTTCAGGGGAAACCGGGTCATTTATTGTTACTACAGGTATTGTAGTTTTCGATCTTATTGGATCTGCTCCTGGTGAGCTGGTTCTTGTGTCTCAGGGCAGTTCGACAAGACAAACCAAAGATACAAAAGACAAACCTATCGATGCTGTAATTATAGGAATCGTAGACAGTGTAGTAGAGGATGGAAAGGTAGTGTTTTAACATGAATATTGATGTAATCGGAATTCTCGAGATTTCAAGCATCGCAAACGGGTTTAAAACCCTGGACGCAGTTGTAAAAGAATCTCCTGTAACTATCCTCAGGGCAGAAGTCATCAATCCCGGAAAGTACCTGATCATTATAACCGGGGATGTTGCTTCTGTAGAATCTGCTATGGATGCCGGTACTGAAGCTGCTGGTGAAACTCTTATTGATCACATTCTCCTTAATAATATGGATGAACAGGTTATTCCTTCCATAAACAGCTGTCATTCTCCTTTGGAATGGGATGCTATAGGCCTTTTAGAATCCTACTCTATTGCAGCAGCGGTGGAAGCTGCAGACAGGTCTGTAAAAGAAGCAAATATCCATATTGTTGAAATTGTTACCGGTAATGAATCCGGAGGAAAGGCTATGTTGAAGATAAGCGGAACGGTAGGGGATGTTGATACTGCTATGAGTTCAGCTGTTGCTTTAGTAAGAAGCAAGGGGCAGCTGTGCAGTAATGTAATCATTCCCAGGCCGCACGGTGATGTTAAGGGGTTTATTTGTGGAAATTGAAGAAAATACTATCAGAAATATAGTAACAAATATCATTAAGGAGTATGCAAATACTGATTCGGATGCAGCAGCAATAATCAGAAATACTCCTGGTGTATTTGATGATATAAACGCAGCTATCGATTCGGCAGAGAAAGCACATAAGGTTTTTATGGAAACATCTCTTGAAACCAGAAGGGCAATGATAGCGGCTATGCGTCGAATTGCTGAGGATAATGTTGATAAGTTTGCACGTCTTGCAGTTGAAGAGACTGGTATGGGACGGTATGAGGATAAGATTAAAAAGAATATGCTGGCTATTAAGATGACACCGGGAGTTGAAGATCTCCAACCAGCGGCTTTTTCTGATGATCATGGTTTGACTTTAACAGAACGAGCCCCGTATGGAGTTATAGGGGCAATAGCTCCGAGTACAAATCCTACCGAAACAATCCTGAATAACTCTATCAGCATGGTTTCAGCTGGAAATACCGTTGTTTTCAATGCTCATCCAGGAGCCAAAAGAGTCTCTGTGTTAGTGGTGGGTTTGCTAAATGAAGCGATAATAAAAGCCGGTGGGCCCAAGAATATAATTGTTACCATTCATGAGCCGACAATTGAATCTGCTAAAGTACTGATGACACATCCCAAGGTCGATCTTCTTACGGTAACCGGTGGACCCGGTGTTGTCAAACAGGCAATGCAGTCTACTAAAAAGGTTATTGCTGCCGGGCCTGGAAATCCTCCGGCAGTTGTTGATGAAACTGCTGATATTGAGAAGGCTGCCAAAGACATTGTTGCCGGCACGGGATTTGATAACAATATTGTTTGTATCTGTGAGAAAGAGATTATTGTTGTGAGATCCGTAGCCGATAGACTTAAAACGGAGATGCAGAAATTGGGAGCATTTGAGCTAAATGGTGAGCAGATAAAGACGATTTCCAAGCTTGTAATTGATAGACCCGGAAGAAAAGGTGATGAAGGGGCAATAAACAAGAAGTATGTAGGTAAAAATGCAAGTGTAATAGCAGCCGCCGCTGGAATTAGTGTTCCGGAAGATACAAAAATACTTCTCTGTGAGGTGGATAAAACGCATCCTCTTGTATGGACCGAACAATTAATGCCCGTTATACCTCTTGTTAGAGTTGATGATGTTGATGAAGCTATAGATTTTGCTGTTGAATGTGAACATGGTTTTCGCCACTCAGCATCTATGCACTCTTTAAATATCGCAAAACTATCCAAGATGGCAAGAGTTATTAATTGTTCACTTTTTGTAAAGAATGGATCCAATTTCAACGGTATGGGGTTTGGTGGTGCAGGGTATACATCCTTCACAATTGCCAGTCCAACAGGCGAAGGGTTTACCAGAGCAAGAACGTTTACGCGGGAACGACGATGTGCATTGATCGACTATTTTAGAATTGTATAAGGGAATTTGATGTGAAAATTGGCAGAGTTACAGGTTCGGTCGTTAGTACCAGAAAAGTGGAATCTTTAGAAGGGATTAAGTTTCTTCTTGTGCAGCCGCTGGATGATAATATGCAGATAAGCGGAAATCCTCTGGTTGCCTGCGACACGATCCAGGCAGGGGAAGGGGATCTTGTTATATACGAAGGTGGCAGAGAAGCGGCCCTTGCTCTTGATAACTGGTTTAATCCTTCAGATGCTGCGGTTATAGGAATAATTGATCAGCTTGATCAGGTGGTAAAATGACATACGCCCAAGTAACCGGAACGGTAGTAGCAACTGCTAAAATAGAACAACTCAAAGGATTAAAACTGATGATTGTTCACCCTATTAAACCGGATGGAGAATTCACAGGGAAACAGATTGTTGCGATAGATATGGTACAAGCCGGCATTGGTGACAATGTCCTTATTATTGACGAGGGCGGGTCTGCCGGAATTATGCTGGGAACTTCAGGACAACCAATACGGACAGTAATAGCTGCACTAGTGGACAGTGTGGACCTGGCAAAAGAGGGGAAAAATGTACAGTGAAGAGCATTTTGATGAAAACAATCAGACTGACAATGTTTTAAGAGTTGCTATAGGATCTGATCATGGGGGATATGAAGCTAAAGAGCTTTTGAAAAAATATCTTATGGTTTTGAATTACAAAGTCTTTGATCTTGGAACCTATTCAAAAGAGAGTGTAGATTATCCTGATTTTGCAGTTAAAGTTGCACAAAGTGTTGCCAGTGGTGAAACCGAACGCGGTATAATGATTGATGGAGCGGGGATTGGATCCTCAATGGTTTGCAATAAGATACGGGGTATCCGTGCTGCACTATGTTATGATATAAAAACAATCAGAAATAGCAGAATTCATAACAATGCAAATGTTTTAACACTCGGTGGTCCACTGCACACCCCTGACGAACTATGTGAAATGGTTAAGGTTTGGTTGTTAACCAGATTTGAAGGCGGCAGGCACTGGGCCAGAATAAACAAGATAATGGCAGCAGAGCGAAGGTAAGGGAAAAATATGGATGAAAAAGAGTTAATTGAAAGAATTACTAAAGAAATAGTAGAAAAATTGAAAGATCAGAATGTGATAAACAGTGTAGCTGTACCGGTAAATACTGAAATGGTTGAGAATAGTAATTCTGTTCTAATTCCTTCAGATGTGGCTAAATACATTGACCACACACTATTAAAGCCCGAGGCAACTGCTTCGGATATAGATATTCTCTGCTCTGAAGCAGCGGAAAATAAATTTTACTCAGTTTGTGTTAATACTTCCTGGGTTGAACGATGTGCAAAAAATCTACGTGGAACCGGAGTAAAAGTTTGTGCTGTTGTTGGATTTCCCCTTGGAGCAATGAGCAGTCGAGCCAAAGGATTCGAAACCCGGCATGCCATTGAGGATGGAGCTTCAGAAATAGATATGGTAATGAATGTTGGTGCACTCAAATCCAGAGATCTTAATCTGGTGGAAAATGATATTCGTATGGTGAGAAGAGCCTGTAGTCAGAGAATAATTCTCAAAGTAATAATAGAGACAGCGTTGCTGACGGACGAAGAGATTGTTCTTGCATCAGAAATTGTGAAAAAAGCTGAAGCTGATTTTGTGAAAACATCTACAGGGTTTTCAACACATGGGGCAACCGTTCAGCATATTGCCTTAATGAGAAGAACTGTTGGTCCCAAGATGGGTGTAAAGGCTGCCGGTGGGGTAAGAACCTTTGACGATGCTGTTGCCATGATTAATGCCGGAGCAACCAGACTGGGAACTAGCGGCGGTATAAAAATTATTAAAGGGCAGACAATCGAATCAGGGTATTAACAACAGGGTATTAACAAAATTATAGTCATTTTCCCTAAAATGGGATATTATGATTGTTATGGCACATATTGAGACAAGCACCCACACAGAGAGTTTTTTGAAGAGTCTTGGATTTCCTACAGTCCAGGTACACGAAGCTTTTACACATTTTGATTTCACAAAACCATCACGAAGGGTTTTGGTAATCGGTCCAATGGGATCAGGAAAAACCGAGTTTTCTGCCAGAGTCTGGCGGGATGCTGAAGTTGCACTAGCTAAAAGTGATGCAATAAAAGAAATAACCGCTCAAAACGGCGTAGACCGAAGGAAAGTTTTTTTCCTCAGAACACTTTTAGATGATGCCAGGTTTCCCGACTATCCCGATGATGCCCTTGCATACAGGGGCGGTTATGTTCAGTGCGGAGAAAATATAGCCCGGATAAAAGACTCTTTTGCACTGGAAAAATCCCTGAAAGAGTACCCCGATATCGGTACCTGGATAATCGATGAAGCCTCATTCTATGATGAACGTCTTGCCTATGTGGTAAGAAATGATAGTCTTGAACGGGGAACCTTGTACATTTTCCCCACGCTTATTCTCAACTTCAGAAAAGATATCTTTAATTCTACTGCACGCCTCATGCTGGATATCGCTACTGATGTAATACCGCTTACGGCTTACTGTGAACATCCGGATTGTCTCGAAAACTCATTTTATACCTATCGGTATTATACGATTGGCGGGAAAGAGTGTCCGGCTCTTTTCTTTGATCCCCTGATCATTATTGGCGGAGATCAGAAGAAAGAGGATCCTCTTCAGCCTAACTACTGCTCACGTTGTGACAGGCACCACTATCTTCCAGGAAAAGAGTATACCTACTTTACCTTAAAACCCCTCGGGGAAGCTGCTGCTGCCGGTGATTTTAATCCGCTGAAAAAAGAGCTTGAGTGTTTGAAGAATAGTATGGAAAAATCACAGCTCTACATACATATGAAAAAAAGATACGAAAACGATAAGGATAGTGATGTGTTTATGAATGCACTGCTTCCGGCGTGTATCGCAGAAAAAGCGCTAATCTATCTTTTTGCCGAACAGAATCTTATTCCTGAAGAACTTCTCTTAAAACTTGTAAATGTTCTTGGCCTGGATAGAGAGTATATGCGGAAGACTCTGGCTGATAACCGCAGGCCGGTAAACCTGGATCAGCCGCTTCTTGAGGGTCTCTACGAGATGTAATCATTGTTGGGAAATATCTTTAAAAGAGAAGAAGAACAGGGAGAGAACTATGAGAATTCCGGATATTATTAGAAACAAGCAGCTTAACAATAAACTTACAAAAGAAGAGATAGATTATTTCGTACAGGGTTATACCTCAGGTGATGTTGGTGACGATCAGGCAGCAGCATTGTGTATGGCTATATGGTTTAACAGTATGGACAGCAGGGAAACAGCTGATCTCACCATAGCAATGGCTCAATCCGGAGATAAAGTGGATCTTTCCGGTATCAAAGGTATCAAGGTTGATAAACATAGTTCCGGCGGAGTTGCCGATACCACCACAATTGCAGTTGCTCCTATTGTTGCCGCTTGCGGCGGGATGCTGGCTAAAATGTCGGGACGCGGGCTAGGGCATAGCGGCGGGACACTGGATAAATTGGAGTCGATACCGGGATATAATGTATATCAGGAAATGGACGATTTTATCAGAATTGTAAACACTTGCGGGGCTTCGGTGATTGGACAGACGGCCTCACTGGCTCCGGCAGATAAAAAACTCTATTCATTGCGGGATGTTACCTCAACAGTGGACACAATGCCGCTGATTGCCTCCAGTATTATGAGTAAAAAACTGGCAGCCGGCAGCGACAGGATACTCCTTGATGTTAAGTGGGGGAATGGTGCATTTATGCCGACAGTTGCTGAAGCCGTGAATTTAGCTCAAATTATGGTTGATATCGGTATGCATGCTGGTAAACCCACCCGTGCAATGGTCACCGATATGAATCAACCGCTCGGCAATGCAGTTGGTAATGCACTTGAGGTAATTGAGGCTATAGAGATACTTCGTGGAGAGACTGAAGGGGATTTGAAAGATCTTATTATAGCACTATCCGTTGAGATTCTCGTAATGGGTGAAATATTCAGCAGTCGTTCAGCCGCTGAGCAAGCTGTCAAAAATTCGATTTCCAGCGGTTCGGCGATCCGAAAGCTTCAGGAGATGATTGAGCTGCATGGTGGAGATCCCCGGGTATGCGAGGATTTGGAACTTCTGCCGAAAGCAACCCGGATTCTGTCTGTTTCTGCTGATTCATCCGGATTTATCATTGGGATGGAAACTGATGCGATTGGAATATCAACGGTAATGCTGGGTGCTGGCAGAGAAAAGAAAGAAGACTCCGTTGATCCTGCTGTAGGATTATGGCTGAAAAAGCGTATTGGTGATCGTGTTGAGAAGGGTGAGCCTTTAGCTGAATTCCATATAAATGACAGGAAAAATGAGCAGGAAGCTATGGATTTGTTTCTACGCTCTATCCATATTGGTGAAGTCCAGCCGGAGATTCTACCTCTTATAGTGAAAACAATCGGGTAATCAGTGGGAGAGAGCAATGATTGGCAACAAAATGCAACAAAATGTCCAAGAAAATGTTATTTAAATTGACATGCCACTTCCTTGAAGTTACAATAGAATTTGATTTAAAACTAAGGAAGGAGAAAAAAAGATGAAAAAAATTATTGGATTAGTGCTTGTTTTCATGTTAATAATAGGGTTCTTTTTTACTGGTTGTAAAAAAGAGGAACCGGTAGAAGAAGAAAAGGTAGTAGTTGAAGAAGAAAAACCAGTTGTAGAAGAGAAACCGGCTGAAAAAATGAAAGTTGGTATGGTAACTGATGCAGGTACTATAGATGATAAATCTTTCAACCAGGGAACATGGGAAGGCGTCCTGATGGCAGCCGAAGATTTTGATCTTGATACAAAATATCTGAAACCGGTTGGAACAACTGAAGCTGATTATCTAAAAGAAATCAGCAACCTGTATGATGCAGGATATAAATTCATGGTAACACCTGGATTTAAGTTTGAGACAACCATTTTTCAGGCTCAGACTAAATATCCTGATGCAAAATTCGTCTTAATCGATGGAATTCCACATCCTGGAGATTATGCATCTGAAGTTAAAGAGAATACCGTATCTATCTTCTTTGCAGAACACGAATCAGGATTTATGGCAGGATTTGCAACAGCTATGCAGCTGAAATCCGGTTCTGTTGGGTTTATCGGTGGAATGGAAATTCCTCCAGTGCAGAAATTCAACTGGGGCTTCCAGCAGGGTGTTGCATATGCAAACACCAACAACGGAACAAGTGTCACAATGAACCCGGACAACTTTATCTATCAGGGAACATTCAGCGAAGTTGCAGCTGGACAGCAGCTTGCAGCCTCAATGTATGATCGTGGCGTAACAGCAATCTTTGCTGCAGCCGGTGGTGTTGGAGTTGGTGCAATAAATGAAGCGAAAGCCCGAGCATCTGGTGGGAGTGACGTTTGGATTATTGGTGTAGATGTAAATCAGTATGCAGACGGAATCTACAGCGGAGACAAATCAATCATTCTCACATCAGCAATGAAGAGAATCGATCAGGCTGCTTATGATATGATCAAAGCTGACTTGGCCGGTGAATTCCCGGGCGGACAAGTACTGATGTTCAACGCTGAAAATAATGGTGTTGGAATTCCTTCAGAAAATCCGAACCTGAGAGCAGATGTTGAAACAGCAGCAGCAGAAGTTTTTGCTATGCTTCAAGCTGGCAGCATTACTGTTTCTGATGTTCAGGGTGATCTTATCAAATAAGATACTTAATCCAGAGACTTAGGGCATAGCCTTTAGTCCATTGCCTTTCACACTGCCCCTCATGTTATCTGAGGGGCAGTTTCTTACTTAACACACTTATATTTTGCTTTTTTCATCAGGACTAGTATATAATTGTTCAAAGATGTGCGATTAAACTGTTCAAGGCTCAGTCTTGGACTAAGGAGGTTCTCGGCGTATGGAATATGTTGTAGAGATGCTTAATATCAGAAAAGAGTTTCCTGGTGTGGTTGCCAATGACAATGTGACACTGCAGGTCAAACCACAGGAGATACATGCCCTGCTTGGTGAGAATGGAGCGGGAAAGTCAACTCTTATGAGTATTCTTTTTGGTTTGTATCACGCCGATAAGGGAAGTGTCAAAGTCAAAGGGAAAGAGGTCAACATAACAGACCCGAATATAGCCAATGAACTGGGGATTGGGATGGTGCATCAGCATTTTCAGCTGGTACACAACTTCACAGTCACCGAAAATATCATCATGGGCAATGAGGGTGGGTTTGTTCTTAATGTGAAGAGTGCCTCCAGGAAGATACAAGAGCTTTCAGAACGATATAAGCTGAGCATTGATCCAAATGCAAAGATAGAAGATATAAGTGTTGGTATGCAGCAGCGGGTTGAAATACTGAAGATGCTCTACCGTGATGCTGATGTTCTTATATTTGATGAGCCAACTGCAGTGCTGACTCCGCAGGAAATTCATGAGTTGATGGGGATAATGAAGAATCTGGTGAAAGAGGGGAAATCGATCATCCTCATCACCCACAAACTGAAAGAGATCAAGGAAATTGCTGAACGATGTACGGTTATCCGGCGAGGAAAGTATATAGGAACCGTTGATGTTGCTAATACGACCCAGCAGGAAATGGCTTCCATGATGGTAGGTCGTGAAGTATCCTTCAAAGTTGACAAAGACCCAGGCAAACCAGAAGAACTTGTTCTTGATATAAAGAACCTGACGGTACTTAACTCGAGGAAATTTGAGGCATTGAAAAATTTCTCAATAAATGTGCGAAGGGGAGAAATTGTCGGCCTTGCAGGAGTTGAGGGAAACGGCCAGACCGAACTGGTAGAAGCAGTTACGGGTCTGCGGGATATAGTTTCCGGTGAAATAACGATTCACGGTGAAGATATTACACACCTTTCCAGACGAAAACGCAATGAACTTGGTATTGCCCATATTCCTGAAGACCGGCAAAAGCATGGGTTAGTCCTTGAATTCACCGTGGGTGAAAATCTGATACTAAAATCCTATTATCAGGAGCCTCTCTCAAAACATGGGTTTCTAAATCAGGATAAGATCAAAGAGCATACTGAGAGAGTGGTTGAGGTTTTTGATGTGCGTTCCGGTCAGGGGATATACTCTCCTGCAAGTGGGTTGTCGGGAGGAAATCAGCAAAAGGCGATTGTTGGAAGAGAGATTGATATGGATCCGGATCTCCTTATCGCTGTACAACCTACTCGTGGACTTGATGTAGGTGCGATAGAATATATTCATAAACGACTTGTAGAACAGCGTGATAATGGCAAAGCGGTTCTTTTGGTCTCTCTTGAGCTGGATGAAATTTTTAACCTATCTGATAGGATCGTGGTAATCAACAGTGGAGAGATGATCGATGTTGTCAAGACTGAAGATACGAACGAAGATGAGGTGGGTCTCATGATGGCTGGGATAAAGAGAGGTGAAGGTCGATGAAACAAAAGAATAATGCACTGGTGATAGCAGTATCGGCTGTAGTTCTGGGACTACTTGCCGGAGCTATTCTTATGGCGTTAATTGGAAGTAATCCATTTGAGGGATATACCTATCTTTTCAAGGGTGGATTGATGAGTGTCGAGCGGATTGGTAATTCCATTGCAACCGCAATCACTCTTATATTGACAGGTCTCTCTGTTGCATTTGCTTTTAAGACAGGTCTATTCAATATTGGAGCTGCCGGACAAATGCTGATGGGTGGACTTTGCGCAACTATGGTTGCATTGACGGTTACCGCACCGCGGCCAATCCTGCTGTTATTGATCCTCCTTGCAGGTTTTGCCGGAGGAGCCGTTTGGGGTGCCATCCCGGGATATCTAAAAGCAAGATTTAATGTCCATGAAGTAGTAGCAACGATAATGATGAACTGGATTGCCTATTGGATTGTCTATTATGTTGTACCTGCCTATTTCAAGGGAGCTTATCTGGAAACCGAATCCCGGTTGATTCCGGTTGAAGCCTCACTTAAAACATCCTGGCTGGACTCCTTGTTCAATGGTTCTTATATAAACATAGGTATTTTTGTCGCAATACTTGCTGTTATAATCATACAGATCATTTTGAAAAAAACCACTCTTGGTTTTGAACTTAAAGCTGTCGGGTATAATCGTGATGCGGCAGAATATGCCGGTATCAAGGTGAACAGGAATGTCATTCTCTCAATGGTTATAGCTGGAAGTCTTGCCGGATTAGCAGGAGCCACTTTCTATACCGGGTATGCATCAAATATTCAGATTGGAGTTATGCCAAATCAGGGTTTTGATGGAATAGCGGTAGCCCTTTTAGGGGCAACCGAACCTTGGGGTGTTTTCGTATCAGCCTTATTCTTTGGACTTTTACACTCGGGTAAAGGGTTCATGAATGCCATGACAAGTATCCCGCCGGAAATATCAGACACTATTATTGCTACGATAATCTATTTCACTGCAACGAGTGTGCTGATTGGCCGAGTATGGTCTTTCCTTGCAAAGAAACGCAAACGAAAAGAGCAGGAGAAAGTGATTGATCAGACACCAACAGATGCATCACTAGAGGAGGATAAATAAAATGAATATATGGCAAATCATTTCACAGATATTTCCCTATGCAATAATTCTTACCATGCCTCTTTTGATTACAGCTTTAGGTGGCTTGTTCAGTGAGCGGAGCGGAGTTGTTAATATCGGTCTGGAAGGTTTGATGGTTGTGGGTTTCTTTGCCAGTGCAATTGTGGTGAAGGGGCTGGAAAACATATTCCCCACTGCTGCAATTCCAATTGGTCTTCTGGCTGGGGTTGTTGCAGGTGCACTGTTTTCTCTGCTGCATGCTTTTGCATCTATTAACCTGAATGCAAATCAGATTATTAGTGGAACTGCCATAAATATGATGGCTGGTGCACTCACGGTATATCTTGCTCGTACAATTACGGGAAGTGGAAACATTGCGATAAGGATAGGGGTTATTCGCCACACTATCCCGGTACTGTCAAAAATTCCAATTATTGGTCCGCTGTTTTTTACACAAACCTACTGGACAACATGGATAATCCTGCTGATCGTCCTGGTTTCCTGGTTTCTGCTATATAAGACCTCTTTCGGACTACGGCTTCGGGCCTGTGGGGAGCACCCCTCATCCGCTGCGTCTTCTGGAGTAAATGTCTATAAAATGCGGTATATTGGAGTCATGATATCAGGTGCTTTTGCCGGTTTGGGTGGATCTTTAATTCTGGTCACTTATTCAGGAGAGTTTAACGGAACAGTAGCTGGATTAGGTTTTCTGTCTTTGGCAGCTCTGATTTTTGGACAATGGAAACCATTAGGAGTACTTGGGGCAACATTCTTTTTTGGGTTTGCTATGACGATTGCGAATGTCTCTCAGGTAGTTCCTGAGCTGGCAGTTATTCCGCCGCTGATCCTGAAAGTGTTTCCGTATGTTGTCACACTTCTTGCCCTTGTTTTGTTCTCAAAATCTTCTCAGGCACCAAAGGCAGTCGGGCAGCCGTATTATCCCGGGCAGGGGTAGCTGGCTGAGATTACTCAGCTTGGCATTTGCTTTGCAAATGCGGGCAGCGAGTATCATGTCTTGGCATTTGCGGGGCAAATGCTGGACGGGGGAGAGATAGGTGTTTTTTGACTTTTGGTCTCCGGTTTCCGTTCTCC